>Ga0102932_1000006_pt1 | contig 93079 bp, 84 predicted proteins | sample SalPonR1_C_D2_MG_FD_78212 | JGI IMG/M metagenome (GOLD analysis project Ga0102932, IMG submission 78212) | Salt pond soil microbial communities from South San Francisco under conditions of wetland restoration - Salt Pond MetaG R1_C_D2_MG | ecosystem: Environmental > Aquatic > Marine > Intertidal...
GCTCATGTCGTTTTGTCCTCGAATTTACAAAGATCGCGGATCACGCAGGCGCCGCATTTGGGTTTGCGGGCGACGCAGGTGTAGCGGCCGTGCAGGATCAGCCAGTGATGGGCGTGATGCTGAAAATCGACCGGGATATGATCCTCGATCGCACGTTCGACCGCCACCACGTCCTTGCCGGGGCAGATCCCGGTGCGGTTGCCGACGCGAAAGATGTGGGTGTCGACCGCCTGCGCGGGATAGTGCCACCACATATTGAGCACGACATTCGCGGTCTTGCGACCCACGCCGGGCAGGCTTTGCAACGCGGCGCGGGAATTGGGCACCTCGCCGTCATATTGATCGACCAGGATTCGGCTGAGCTTTATGACATTCTTGGCCTTGTTGCGGTAAAGCCCGATCGTCTTGATATGTTCGATCACCCCGTCTTCACCAAGCGCGAGCATCTTGTCCGGGGTATCCGCGACCTGAAACAGCGTTTTGGTGGCCTTGTTCACCCCGGCATCCGTGGCCTGCGCCGACAATGCGACGGCCACGACGAGGGTATAGGCGTTCACATGATCCAGCTCGCCCTTGGGTTCGGGTTCGGCCGCTTGGAAACGGGTAAAGATTTCTCGGATCGTGTGATAATCGACTTGCCGCGCCATGACCGCCGGTATGCCGCGCAGGCGCGCGTGGGGCAAGTCCTCAGATTGCGCAGGTTTCGGGTCGCCCGTGGCCATGACTGTGGGATACAGATTGCGCCACAGCAGCACGAAGGACCGAGTGGATGACCCTGACCCATCTCGCAGACGACAGCCAAGGCTACCATTTCCACGTCATGCGGCGCGCGCTCGATGTGATAGACACCAAAGGTCCGAACGTGTCGCTTGATGAACTGGCGTCCGAGATGAACATGAGTCCTGCGCATTTTCAGCGCGTGTTCTCGCGCTGGGTGGGCGTCAGCCCGAAACGGTATCAGCAATACTTGACGCTGGGTCACGCCAAGGCGCTCTTGTCGGATCGCTTCATGACGCTGGGTGCGGCGCATGCCACTGGCCTCTCGGGGGGCGGACGCTTGCATGACCTGTTCCTGCGATGGGAGGCGATGAGCCCCGGAGATTTCGCCCGAAAGGGCGCGCATCTGACCGTGTACTGGGGCTGGTTCGAAAGCCCGTTCGGCCCCGCCCTTGTCATGGGGACCGGGAAGGGTCTCTGCGGGATCGGCTTTGCCTCCGAATGCACCGAGGACGAGGCGATGCGGGATCTTACCAGCCGCTGGCCCAACGCCCTCTATGTCGAGGCGCCGGACCGGCTCGAACCCTGGGTGCGGTCCGCTTTTGGCCAAGCAAAGAGCGATGTGCCGCTTTTCATGATCGGCGCCCCGTTCCAGATCAAGGTCTGGGAAGCCTTGATGCGGATCCCGTCCGGGCATGTCACCACCTACTCGGAAATCGCCGAATTCATCGGCCATCCGAAGGCGGTCCGCGCGGTGGGGACGGCGGTGGGGCGCAACCCGATCAGCTTTCTGATTCCGTGCCACCGTGCCCTGCGAAAATCCGGCGGGCTGGGCGGCTATCACTGGGGCCTGCCGGTCAAACGTTCCATCCTCGCCTGGGAATCCGCCCGCGCCGACGCATGACTGCCGTGCGCGGAATGACGCATGACTGCCGTGCGCGGAATCAAGCCGATTTCACCGGGACAGAAGGCGTTTGTTCGGGTATGGTATGGGGTGTTTGTTCGGGTATGATATCGCATAGCAACGATAAAACCCTTACCTACAGGCGCAGTTGGAAGAGGCAAAAACACTATGACACTATCGAAATTCTCACTGGCTACGGCGCTTTGTGGCTCGCTTGCGCTGTCCGCTTGCACAACCGGCCAGTTCAATGATCCGAACGACCCGAACCGCCAGGCCAAGACCGGTGCCCTGATCGGGGCGGGAACCGGGGCCGTCGTCGGTGCCCTGATGGGCAACGACCCCGAAGAGCGCCGCCGCAACGCGGCTGCGGGCGCGATTCTTGGCGGCGGTGGGGGTGCCCTCATCGGCAACCGGCTTGACAAGCAGGAGGCGGACCTGCGGTCCCAGATCGGCAATGACAACGTGACGATCCGCAACACTGGCGAGCGGTTGATCGTGACGCTGCCGCAGGACATCCTGTTCGCAACCGACAGCGCAACGCTGCGCCCCGACCTGCAGCGCGATCTGCGCAGCGTGGGCCAGAACCTTCTGGCCTATCCGAACACCACGGTCCAGGTTGTCGGGCATACCGACAACACGGGTGAGGCTTCATACAATCTCGACCTGTCGCGTCAGCGTGCGCAATCGGTGTCGAACATCCTGGCGAATGAAGGCGTTTCGTCCTCCCGGATCCAGAGCATCGGGCGCGGTGAGGATCAGCCGATCGCAAGCAACCTGACGCCGGAAGGCCGGGCGCAAAACCGGCGCGTCGAAATCGTGATCCTGCCGACGGCGTAATCCAACCCGCCAGAGCCAACATAACCCGCGCCAGTCCTGGCGCGGGCTTTGCACGTGTCAGTTGCGGATCCCGCGTTGCGACAATTGATTTGCACGCAATCCGCATCAGGTGTGTCGTCACATCCATTGTTCGGAGAAGTTACATCCATGTCGAAACTCATGCTTCTTGGTTTGTGCGGTTCATTGCGCCGCGCGTCTACCAACCGTTTATTGCTGCACGAGGCGGCGCGCCGCTTTGGCGATGCTACTTTCGCGGAGGGAGATCTGCGGTTTCCACTGTATGATGGCGACCTCGAAAGCGAGGAGGGTGTGCCGCCAAGCGTTCAGACGCTGGCAGATCAGATAGCGCGCGCCGACGCGGTGGTGGTGTCAGCGCCGGAGTACAACAAGGGGATTTCCGGGGTGCTGAAGAATGCTCTGGATTGGGTCAGCCGCACCGAAGGCACGCCTTGGGCCGACAAACCCGTTGCGATCATGTCGTCCACGGCGGGGCGTGCCGGGGGGGAGCGAACGCAGAACATGACGCGGCTGTGCCTTGTTCCGTTTCGCCCGCTTCTCGTGCCGGGGCCAGAGGTTCTTGTCGGAGCCACGTTCAATCAATGGGACGAAGATGGCCGCCTGACGAACGAAATCAACGCAAAGGCATTGGATGGATTGATGGCGAACCTGCGCCGCGCGGCGGAGGCGTCCATCTCGGCGTGATCAGCAGCCTGTGCCTTTGGTCACCACGCTGACGGTTTTCCACATGACCGACAGATCCTGAGTGAAGGTCATTTTGCTCAGGTAGTCGGCATCGTACTGCGCGCGCTCGGCAAAACTGCTCTCGTTGCGCGCGGAGATTTGCCAGAAACCTGTCAGCCCCGGGCGCAAGGCGTAGTATGCCGAACCGGGATACATCGCCTGCTGTTCCACCATCATGGGGCGTGGGCCGACAAGCGACATATCGCCCTTGAGCACATTCCAAAGCTGCGGCAGCTCGTCCAGAGATGTCTTGCGCAGGATATGGCCGACCCTGGTGATCCGCGGATCATTCTGAAGCTTCTGGTTGCGATCCCATTCGTTGCGGGCGACCGGGTCGGCTGCGAGGTGTCTTTGCAGCGCTGCATCGGCGTTGTTGACCATGCTGCGCAGCTTCCACATCGTGAATGTCTTGCCGAAGCGTCCAACGCGGGTCTGCTTGTAGAACGGATTTCCACCGTCACGCGACACAAGCAGCGCGCAGAGACCGACAACGATCAGGACCGGAAACGCCGCCGTCAGAACCAGCAGGATGTCGAGGCCGCGCTTGAAGTTGTCGCGATAGACACTGCGCGCTTCCCGGGTGGTGAACACCGAGTTGACCAGCGTCTTGATTTCATTGCCTTGCGGAGACTGACGGACGTGCAGTGTCATGTGGAACACCCTTTGATTTTGTGCCAAAGCCAACCGTGACGCTGCCGCAGACAAGAAAGGACCGTTTGCTTGCAGCGTCGGGCTGCAATCAGCGTTCCGGCCTTGTGGCGCGGACGGTCAGACTTTCAGACTATTTGGCAGACCTCAGCAGACGACTTTACGCTACTCCCCAGTGGACGCACCAACCCCCAAGTGCCAGATTTAAACGTGACAGGAATGTGGCCTGCCGCCTCTGATTGCGGTTATGACTGCTTGCCGCATTTCCGTCAACTTTCATGCTGGAGAAAGCGAAGATGTGCCGTGGACTGCATGCCCGGAGCTGAGCAGACTCTGTTGAAATCGAACATTTTTTCTTGAAGAGGAAGCGCAGAATTATTGACGAAAGCTGACCAATCAAGCGGGACACACCGCAAGGCCCGGTCCTTGGAGGGTAACATGCGACACAGGTTGCGTTTCAGGGATCGCATGGATATCGCGGTCCCCGTGATCAATACCGTTTTTGGCGCGTCATTGATCACGAAACGGATCAGCTATTCAGACAATCCTGGTCCTAAGCGCTTGTTGTGGCCGTCGGCGAAACAGATGCCGTTGACAGCCATCGTGTTTGGGTCGTGCCGACTGTTCCCGAGTTTGCGACAAAGAACCATCTGCCGCGGTCCTCTGAAAGCCTATTCCGGCAATCAGAAAGTCCAGGCGGCGGACCCTCATAGACATCACGAAATGTAATAATTTGAAATAATTTTGCCTTGAGTTTGCACAATCGAAATCCTGTTCCCGCCACATTCCGCCCGAATCTGGTCCAAGTTCGCAGAATCGGGTCGAAGTTGGGCAAAGCCGGACAGGTTGCGCCACAATTGGCGACGGTCTATCTGCAAGACGTTGTTCTCAGCCAGGATTGGTTTTCCATGTCCCACAAAGTTTATGCGCGCGATCTGCCAGATGATCTCGACCTTGGATCCGAAGTCGCGATTGATTGCGAAACGATGGGTCTGCATCCGCACCGCGATCGCCTGTGCGTTGTTCAGTTGTCCAACGGGGATGGCAGCGCGCATTTGGTGCAGATCGAAAAGGGGCAGACCTCGGCGCCGAACCTTGAACGGCTTCTCACCGATCCGAAGGTGCTCAAGCTGTTCCACTTTGGCCGTTTCGATATCGCAGCATTGCAGAACACCTTCGGCGTCGTCACCGCACCGGTCTATTGCACGAAAATCGCAAGCCGCCTCGTGCGCACCTACACGGACCGGCACGGATTGAAGGCGTTGCTTCAGGAACTCTTGGGCATCGATATTTCCAAGCAGCAACAATCCAGCGATTGGGGCGCGCCGGATCTGAGCCAGGCGCAGGTTGATTATGCCGCGTCGGATGTTCTGTACCTGCACCGGTTGCGCGACGCGCTTCAGGTGATGCTCGAACGAGAGGACCGGGCCGACTTGGCGCAGAGATGTTTCGATTTTCTGCCGACACGGGCGCGTCTTGATCTTGTCGGTTGGCCGGATACCGATATCTTCGCGCATTCGTGACCGGTCGGATCGCCAGATGTATTCGCGTCTGATCGCTTGGTTGAAGATCTTTCTGCCGCTGGGCGCGCTTGTGCTGTTGTCGACGATCTTTCTCTTTTCGCGCGGGCCGGACCCGATCGCAACCATCCCCGTCCTGACCGGTGGCGCCGACCCGAGCAAGAGCGAACAGATCGGCGCGCCGTTTTACGCAGGAACCACCGAAAGCGGACAGGGCCTGACCCTTGCCGCGCGGCAGGCACGCATGGGTGACGACGAGAACGCAGGGATTGTCGCCGACGATCTGCGCGCGGTGATCGACATCGACCCCGGCAACCGCATCACGATTGATGCGGCCCTCGGGCGGGTGGACGACGAAGACCGGCTTGTGCTGCGCAACGGTGTCACGCTCGAAAGCAGTTCGGGCTATTCCGTGCGCACGGACGGGATGGACGCCGCAATCGATCGGGTCGACATGGAAAGCACCGCGCCGGTGCGAGCGGACGGGCCTGGCCTGACCCTTTCGGCCGGAAAATTGCTGGTCCGGGACACGGAACAGGGAGCCGACATTCAGTTGCTGTTCACCGATGGGGTAAAGCTGGTATACAGCCCGCAACAAAGTGAGGCCCGGTAATGAGACGAACAGTGATGACACTCCTGATGCTGGGGCTTGCCTTTGGCGCGGCGGCGCAGGGCACAGCGGTTCCGTTCGGCACTGTGGACCAGGACACATCCCTTCCGGTCGAGGTCAGCGCGGATTCGCTCTCAGTCTCGCAGAACGACGGGTCGGCGCTGTTCACCGGAAACGTGGTGATCGGGCAGGGCGAAATGCGTCTCTCCGCGCCGCGCGTTCTGGTGTTCTACACCGAAAACCAAAACGGGGTGGAACGGCTCGAAGCGACCGGCGGTGTTACATTGGTCAATGGCGACCAGGCCGCCGAGGCGGACCAGGCGCAATACGAGGTCAATCGCGGGACGATCCGGATGACGGGCAATGTGCTTTTGACCCAAGGGGCCAATACGCTGGTGTCCGAGAGCATGGATGTCGATCTCGAAGACGGCACCGCCCAGATGAGCGGGCGGGTGCGCACCGTGTTCTCATCAGAAGAGAACTGATGTCCACTCCGGCCTTTTCAGTGACCGAAGGGCAAAGCGGGCTGATCGTCTGGAACCTGCGCAAGAGCTACAAGAAACGCGTGGTGATCCGCGACGTATCGCTCGAGGTGCAGCGCGGCGAGGTGGTGGCGCTGCTCGGCCCCAATGGCAGTGGCAAGACCACGTCGTTCTATGCGATTGCCGGGTTGCTCAATCCCGAAGGCGGCACTGTGCTGATCGACGGGCATGACGTTACCTTCTTGCCGATGTACCGCCGCGCGCGCTTGGGAATCGGGTATCTGCCACAGGAAATGTCGATCTTTCGCGGCATGACGGTGGAGGACAATATCAGCGCCATTCTCGATATCAGCCAATCAGACAGGCATCGCCGCCGCGAACGGCTCGAGGAATTGCTGGGCGAGTTTTCGATCGAACATCTACGTCGCGCGCCCGCGCTGGCCTTGTCGGGCGGGGAACGGCGCCGCGTTGAAATCGCGCGCTGTCTTGCGGCCGATCCCAAGTACCTGCTGTTGGACGAACCCTTTGCCGGCGTCGATCCGATCAGTGTCGGCGATATCCGCCACCTTGTTGCCGATCTCAAGAAACGGGGCATCGGCGTCCTGATTACCGACCACAATGTGCGCGAAACGCTCGAAATCGTGGATCGGGCGTATATCCTGCACGATGGAAAGGTGCTGATGTCCGGTTCTCCCGAAGAGGTCGTGCGCAACGAAAACGTGCGCCGGGTCTATCTTGGAGACAGCTTTCGGATTGGATAATTCCCACGGCTTTTGATGGAAGTGATTGACAGGTCGCCGTGCCGGGATTGAAATGGAGCCATGGCGTTTGAAGACTCAGACCGTCACGTTGTGCACTGCCCGCCACCCCGGCGGGTCAACGGGATCAAGCGGGCGTCGCGTCATATTCCTTTTGCTCCTGAACGGACCGGCGGGCAGGCCCGCATAGTTCGGCTGCAAGACCAGAACAATAAAAAAGGATATCCTATGCGTTACCAGATAACCGGCAAACAGATCGATGTTGGGGAGGCGCTTCAGGCTCATGTGAAGACCGAACTTGAAGCCATGCTGGGCAAGTATGCGGGCCGCCCGACGGACGCGACAGTCATCTTCTCCAAGAGCGGCCATGAATATGTTTGCGAGACGGTGGTTCACCTGTCGACCGGTTTGAACGCGACGGCCAAGGCACATGCAACCGAGATTTATTCAGCCTTTGACGGTGCTTGCGAGAAGATGGACAAGCAGTTGCGCCGCTACAAGCGCCGCCTCAAGGACCACCACAAGGATCGGACAGAGCCGGTTGAACTCTCCGGTGCGTCCTCGTATATCCTCGCCAGCGACGCGGAAACGCCGGATGACGAACCTGAATCACTTCAGCCGATCATCGTGGCAGAGATGGAAACGCAAATCCCGTCTTTGTCGGTTGGCGAAGCGGTGATGCAAATGGAATTAGCGGGATTGCCGGTTTTGGTGTTCCGGAATGACAAGAAGGACGGTGTCAACGTCGTGTATCGCCGGGACGATGGAAACATCGGCTGGATCGACCCCTGATCGACATTCGAGCACCGCTCTTCCAACAAAGAGCAGCCCATGAAATTCGCAGACCTGTTGAGTTCGAAGGCCGTCAAGGCCGTGACGACAGCATCCAGCAAGAAGCGCGTAATGCATTCGATTGCCGAGGTGGCAGAGTCCGCCTACGGGATTCCGGCCCAGCACGCGGTTGAAGCGCTGCTCGAACGAGAAGGCCTTGGCCCCACGGGTGTGGGCCATGGCGTCGCCCTGCCACATGCCCGACTCGACAAGGTCGAAAAGGTGGCCGGTGTCTTCATCCTGCTGGAAAAACCCATCGATTTCGAGGCGGTCGATCGTCAGCCAGTCGACGTGATCTTCGCGTTGTTCGCGCCAGAGGATGCCGGCGTTGAACATCTCAAGGCTCTGGCCTTGGTGTCCCGCACGCTGCGGGACCAGACGTTCTGCACCAAGCTGCGGTCAAACCCCGACCCGTCGACCCTGTACACCATTATCACCGAAGCGGCTGCTGTTCAGGCGGCTTGATCCCCGCCTGCCTCAGGCGGTCGCGTCGCGATCGAAATCAGTGAAGCCGAACATCATGTAATCACGCGGATAGACATCGCGGCACAGCTTTTCGAGCTGCGAATCGTAAATCTGCAAGAGCCTGATCTTGTGCGTGTCCTCTGTCGGCAGGGCCGGAACGACATCGACGCCGACCGCCTGTGCCAGACGGGGAAGGGCCGTGGCCATGTCTGCCTCGCGGATTAGGTGGTCTGGCAAACAGAAATCCGCCATGCCCTGCAAGACCGCGACCTGGCTGGCCCAATGTGCGTCGATCCGGATGCTGGTCTGCCCGTTCAGGTTCGAGCGCAGGAAGCCCAGGAACCCCTGGAAGGCGACCTTGTGAGCGCGCAGGTCGTACCCCGGATCATTCGGATCCTGCGGCATCGCGATGCCGTGGGACCGAATCAAGTGCCGGCGGATCTTGGTGAAACTGCCCGGTCCCGTGGCAAGCACCTTGTCGCAGAACGCAGCATGGGCGCGCGCCAGGGGGTGCCGCAGAACGGTAAAGCGGCGATGACCGGGATGGTCCCGCATCCAGCTGCGCAAAGTGTTCTGGTTGAACCTGGTGACAAGCTCTGAGTCGTCCCCTTCGAGCGCCGCCATCCATGTCGTCACACTGGTCTGCGGGCCGGACCGGATCGGCATGAACAAAAGCGGGTGCCGCGCCGAGCCGACATATGTCGGCACCACCGGTCCACGCCGGGGTTCGAAGTTCGGTGTCCGCCCCAGATCGAATTTGTCCATCGCGCGCAGGGATGTCTGCATCTGGTCAAAGTTGGACACCTTGTCCGACACGGGCTGCGGGTTCTGCGGCTTGAGTTCGGACTGGAACGCCTCCGGTGCCATCTCGATCCCCAGCCAAGCGGCCAGACCGCTCAGGATCTCGGTGTCGTTCAGATCGTCATATCCGATGTAGTAGGCCGACTGACCCGTCACCTGCAGCGCGCGCGTCACCTCGATCTGAAAGGCCTGTGTCCGTCCAAGATGACGTTCAAATTCATGCATGTCGAAATGTGCCTTGGCCGCCTTGCGGTTCTGCACATTTGTCAGTTTCCATTGGTCGGTCGCACGCGCGATCTTGAGGCTGATATAGCTATCCAGAGGGTTCCGCGTGAGGATGATCTTGCCGCAGCGCGGATCGCCCAGGAGCGCGGGCAGGATGCGTGGGTCATGGTCACTGAAATAGCGAAAACCGCCAAGTCCGCCGGATTGTGACCGGATCGTCGACAACAGCCTTTCCGGGGTGTCCTCGCGCTCGCGCAGCGTGATGCCAAGAACATCGTCCCGGTTCGGATAGCCGATGAAATTGGGATTGAACGCCTCCCCGTGACAGGTCACGCCGGGGATCTGGTTGAGATAATCCTCCAGGAGGTTCGAGCCTGTCCGCATCTCGGCGAAAACCACGAAGTGATCGAAGCGAGCGGTCAAGGGGTCAGTCTTTCACGAGGTATGGACGCGGGCGGAGTGCATCAGGTGCGGGGCCTTGTGCAATCGGGTCGGCGGGGAAATCCCCCATCAGATAGGGATGCATGCCTTGGTTCTTCAGATTTTGCAAAAACTGCCCAAAACCGGTCAGGTCCACTATGCGCGGGGCCTCCGTGAGCCGGCGATTGGGCTGAAAGCCGATCTCGTCCACGATCACCTGAATCGCTTCCATCGGGCTTTCGATGAACTCTGCCATCGTCCAGATCCGCCTGCGGCACTTGGAATAGGGCGAGCGCAGCGAATCGAGCATCTCGGTCTCGATCTTCTGCAACTGTGCAGCTTCGCGCCGCAGGTCCGCGAAGCTGCGGTTCGATTGGAACAGCGGGATCGCCCATGCTCCCGAGATCACCGAAACCTGCGCGTTCGGGTCCTTGGCGATGTCCCACATCACATGCCGCGTGCTTTTCGGCCCCAGTTGGAAACACTGCCGTTCGCCGCGCGTGTTCCACAAAAGGTTTGTCAGGAACATCTTGGGATCATAGTCGCGCAACGTCGCATTGTCGGATAGCGCACCGTTCATGAAGCTTTGCCCATCGGCGAAATGCGCCCGGTCCGGTGCGAAAAGATGTCCGTGCACCCGCGCGCCTGTTACCTGTGACAGCCAGGGCTCAAAATCGGTGAACAATTCGGTGAACCCTTGAAACACCGAATACTTGGCCGCTGTCACGCCGTTTTCCCAATCCTCGTTGGGGTGGCGGCTTTGCATGTAAAGCCCGGGACGCCCCCGTGTCCGGCGATCCACCGCCTTGGCAAAGATGCGGTCGATCTTGCCGGGGTTGGGTTCCTGAAGGCTCAACTGGCCGGGTTTGGGACTCAGGAACGTCGTGTAAAGACGATCCGCATTGTGCCAGATCTTGCGCGCCACAAAGCAATCCGACCGGCGCAGCAATTGCAGATGGTCATCGTAGAAGATGTGCGGCTTGCCCTGGAAATCGAATTTCGAAAGGGTCAGCGACCGGCTGACGACATTGGTCGAATAAAGCCGCGTCAGGGTCTGGAAATAGCTTTCATCGGGGATCCAGACATGACGGAAATACCGGTCATAGATCTTGCGTTTCGGGTCTTCGAGAATAGAGGCCAGCGTCTGTCGGGTCAGGCACCACCATTGGCTTCCCATATGCGGCGTCAAACCATCGGGGATCTTGCGGCTGTAACCGATCTTGCGCTGCAACTCGACAAAGTGGTCAAACAGGTATCGGTTGCGCCGCCATGAAAACGGGAACCGCATGGTAAAACGTTCCTCGTCCAGCCCGCCTATGGTCCAGGGCACATCTGCCGTTGTTGCGCTTTCGATATGGTCAGTGCGGGGTCGGGCCTTGAGGTAGTCGACCAATTCCTGCACCGGGCGCAGCGGCAGGCAGGCGCCAGAGGTCAGGTAGACATGGCTGACGTCCTCGAACTCGGACAGCATCAATTGGCTGGCATCCTGACTGGCCGCCACCAGCCCCCATGTTCCCCAGTCGCAATGATGCCTGCGGGAAAACCGGATAAGGGGATCGTCGGCCAGCCGTTCGGCGAAGATCCTGAAGCGCTTTTTCGGCACCACCTGATCCACATGGATCACCACCGGGCAACCGGCCTTGGTCCAGTGGCGGGCCACCTGCTCCGCGCGATGCAGCGCGGTGTGGGCCAGCATCACGATCCCGATGCTCATGCCCAGTTGCCCATCGACATGAGGCCGAGAATCTCAAGCTGGCGCCAGTTGATGTATTTCTCGGACCATTTGCACCAAAGCTCGGGATTGTCCTTCAGCGCACTGGCATAGGCAACGTATTCCTGGCTTCCGGCATAATGTTCGCGGCGCTTGAGCTCTTCCATCGCTTTTTCGTTGAACGTACTCAGGAACTTGGTGTGCAAAAGCGCGCCCGAGGCCTTTTCGCCGCCCCATTCGTCATACACCTTGTTCAGGCCGCGCGGCAGGAGCATGTGTGTGGAACTGGCATAGGCATAACGATGGTGCCATTTGACCAGCGGGATCTTGTTCAGGGCCGGTGCCGCCTCGGGACGGTCGGCAAAGAACACGCGTGCCCGCGGCCCGCCCTGGATCCACAGGTTTTCCAGGAGATGATTGCGTTTGACCGTGTAATTCCCGGAATCGAACCATGCCGCGATTTCAAGAGGGTTCTGGCCCGCCTGGTAGGGCACCGCGTCGATCCGGCCCTTGGGATACATGTCCAGCAGCATCGCGCTGAAGGATTTGATCGCGGACGCCTCGAGCCAGTCGGTCAACGCCGGCAAGGGGCGGGAATCGCAGAACGGGTAAACGAAGAATTCGTCGGGATCGACAGTCAGGCACCAGTGACCGTGGCCATATCTGCGCAGCAACCAGTTCATCCAGTCCATGCCGAAGCGGGATCGCTTGTAGCTTTTGCGCGTGTGCCAGACCGACACATCGGGCTGCGCAGCGAGCAGTTCCGCCGTGCCATCCGTGCTGTCATTGTCGACAAAAATGAAATGGGACACGCCCATTTCCCGGTAGTATTTCAGGAAATAGGGCAGCCGGATGCCTTCGTTGCGCAGCGTGCAGAACACCAGAACGTCCTTGCGGCGGATCAGATCGGTGCGGTTGGAGACAGGTTTCAGTTCGCGGCGTTTGCGGAACGCGCGGAGTCTCCAGCGTTTTCGCTGAAGCCTTAGCCGGTATCTTTGCGCCAATCCCAAGGATCAGTTGCCTGTCTTTGCGGCCGCGTGGAACGTCCGGGTATCAAAAGGCGGTAAACAGTTTGTTGAAATGCGCCTGCCATTGTGGGGCAATACCCCCGTACATTCTATACTGATCACCGGTTTGGTCCCGACGTTTTTGCGCCAGTTTCTCTATATGCTCATGCCAAAGGTAGCGTGCTGATTCGCTGGCGTAAACAGGGTATTCGCCCAAGACCTCCTGGAAGACTGGCAAAGCTGTGCATATCACCGGCACATTGAGCGCTGCAGCCTCGATCGCGGGGTAGCCGAAACCTTCGGCCCGGCTTGGAAACAGCAATCCGTTGCTCTTTTCCAGCAGCGCCCACATCGCGCTGTCGTCCAGATCGGACAGTTCATGCACGTTTCGCGGCCGCGCATCGAGACGGTCAAACACCGGCTTGTTCATCCAGCCGCGCCGCCCGCACAGTACCAGGTGCGGATCCTCGGTGCCGGTGTAGGCGTGCCAAAGGTCCAGCAGAAACCCGATATTCTTGCGCGGCTCTATCGTGCCGATCGCCACGAAAAAGGGCTTTCCGGTCCATGGACCGATTGGCGCCGTGCCGATTGTCATGGACGGCTGGCCGGGCCAAAGAACGTGAATGACATCCTCCTCAAGCTTCGCAGCGTGCGATAGAATTTCTGCCTTGGTCTGTTTCGAATTGCACATCACGATATCGGCGTGCTGGTCCACGCGGTCGAAAAACCGTTTGAAGGCCAGTCGGGATGTCGGTGTCTGCACCTCGGGCAGGTCGAGCGGGATCGTGTCATGCAGATAGACCGCGATCCGCGTCGCGTCGCAGGCGCGCAGGGCACGGATAATCCGGTCATCGAAATTGGACTGCCCCGTATTGAGGTAAACGGTTCCCCTTGGCAGGTGCCGTTTCAGCATCCCGGTCAGCCCAGGTCCCGTTGACCGGTCCAGCGCCATCCGGCGCAGCCCGGTTTCCGTTTCCCCGCGCCGTGGAGCCTTGCGCCGCGACAGGCGCGATATCAGGTCGCTGTGCTGCCACATTGGTCTGTCGCAATGCGTCAACAGGTGTCGGCAAGCAGTCCTGTCCAAAAGCAGAAATCCAAGCCGCGTCCGCACAAGCCCGAAAAGCGGCGCCGGATCGTCTGCCAGATGCGCGATATAGGCCCGTTCGATCCTGTCGATCCCGGTGGGTCGCAGCCCGGCCCGGCTGACGGTTCGGGTCACATCCAGAAGATGCGCCGGCGCAGGGCTATTCGCGATAATCTGCAACTTGATGCCACCGCCATGCATCTTCGATCATCTGTGGCATTGTCGATTTGCACGGTTTCCAGTTCAGCTCATGCTCGGCCCGGTTCGACCCCGACACCAGCTTGATTGCATCGCCGGGCCGCCGGTCGCCCAATGTCGTGGGGACGTCCATATTCGTCACGCGGCGCGCGGCATCGATCACGTCGCGCACCGAAAAGCCCGACCCGGTGCCAAGATTGAAGGCCCGGCTCCCCTTGCCCTCAAGCAGCCAACGCAAGCCAAGAAGATGCGCATCGACAAGGTCGGAGACATGCACATAGTCGCGGATGCAGGTGCCATCCTCGGTCGGATAATCCGTGCCGTATATCGTGACCCCGTCCCGAACGCCTGCCACGGCATCCAGAACAATCGGCACCAGATGCGTTTCCGGCCTGTGGAATTCGCCCACCTGCGCCTCTGGATCAGCGCCTGCCACGTTGAAATAGCGAAAGACGACGTGGCGAACCCCATGCGTGGCCCCGAAATCACGCAGCATTTGCTCCACCGCCTGTTTTGACGCGCCATAGGCGTTGAGCGGCTGCTGTTGCGTCGTTTCGTCCAGAATGACGTTGTCCTGGTCGCCATAGGTCGCACAGGTCGATGAAAACACGATGTCAAGACAGCCATGCTCGACAGCCGCCTCGATCAGGTTCAGCGACCCGAGAACATTGTTGCGCCAGTAAAGACCGGGGTTGCGCATCGCCTCGTCCACACGGCTTAACGCGGCGAAATGCAGGATCGCTTTCGGTTCATAGGTCTCGAACGCGCGGCCTATTGCCTCTGCATCCGTCAAGTCACCTTGAATGAAGGGCCCGAATTGGACGGCATCGCGCCAACCGGTTGACAGGTTGTCAAAGGTAACCGGGGTAAACCCGGCCTGTGCCAGCGCCTTGCAGGCATGCGACCCGATATACCCCGCGCCGCCCGAAACGAGAATGTTCATGGATCACTCTGCCGCGTTTTCGGCTTGTATGACGGAGTCCAGGAACCCGCGCAAATCATCCCTGAGATCGTCACGCGCCAATCCGAAGGCAACGGTCGCCTGAAGGAAGCCGGCCTTGGATCCGCAGTCGAAACGCTGACCTCGGAAGCGATAGCCATAGACACCTGTCTTGTCGATTTCCTGTGCTATGGCATCGGTCAACTGGATCTCGCCGCCGGCACCGGATTCGAGCTTGCTCAGGTTTTGCAGAACCTTTGGATCGAGGATGTAGCGCCCGATCACGGCAAGGTTCGACGGTGCATCCCCGGGTGCGGGTTTTTCGACCATGCCCTTGACCGACACCATGGATCCCATGTCCTCTTGAACGTCCAGGATGCCATAGTTCGATGTCTTGCTTTGCGGCACTTCCATGGCCGCAACCATGTTGCCGCCGGTTTCCTCGTAGGCTTCGACCATCTGCTGCAGGCATGACTTTTCCGCCGAGATCACATCGTCCGGCAGCATCACCGCAAAAGGCTCATCGCCAATAAGACGTCGCGCACACCACACCGCGTGCCCAAGGCCAAGCGCCTTGTGCTGGCGCATATAGGCAATGGCGCCGCTTTCCATGTTTGTTGATTTCAGGGTTTCGAGGATATCGAGCTTGCCCTTGTTGCGCAGCTCTTGCTCGAGCACGGGGGATTCGTCGAAATAATCCTCGAGCGCGCTTTTCCCGCGCGAGGTGATGAAGATGAATTCCTTGATTCCGGCGGCGCGCGCCTCGTCGATGGCGTATTGCACAAGCGGCCGATCCACGAGCGTCATGATCTCTTTCGGGACAGATTTCGTGGCCGGCAGGAAGCGCGTTCCAAGCCCGGCAACTGGAAAAACGGCTTTGGTGACTTTTCTACGCATCGTGGCTAATCCTCATTAAACTCGTCTCATCACGCGTCGCGTGTTGTGTCAGTCTATCTGATTTGAGTGTATGACAGAACAGCGGAAACAATGCGGTCTTTTGCAGATTTTTGCCTTGGTGTCCCTAATCTCCGCAGCGTATTTCGGAAATTGCGCGAATACCCGACAATCGGTCAAGTGTATCGCGCATACGTCGCGCTCGTGTGCCGCGCTGTACCAGAGGTTCGGATCGCAGTTCACGTCCGAATATCCCGCCGGTATGGCGCCAATAGCCCGCGTCTGTAAACGAAACCTGATGAAACCTCGCATCAAGCCTGTAGTCAAAGACGCTCACCCGGTGCCCGCTTTCGATCAAGGACCGGAGCTTTGCCGTGTCCGCCGGTCGTGACAGGTAGACATCGCGCCCGGTCTGTTTCGGTGCTTCCGGTACCGCATCCTTCGGGTCTGGAAACTCCCGCGGCATCACGGCGGGCCGCTGCAATCCTGCATCATACCCGCGGCGCAGGTCGCGGATCAGGCGATAGGCCGTGTCCGGCCCGAGCGCACCGGAGTGCATGTGCCGCAAAAGCCAATTCCGCCGGTCCAGAAGAAACATGTCGCGCGCCTCTTGCGCGACTGCGTCCGGGCAATGCTTTGCATGAAACACCGCTGCCGAGGCCGCGATCTCGAACACGCTTCGCGGCGTCCGGTCGGCGCCTCTGAAGGCGCTTTCCCCGTTGGCGTGGTGAACCACAGCGCTGGGCACGAACATCGTGGCCCCGCCGGCGCGCGCAAGGCGCAAGGTCAGATCCGTTTCGTCAAGGTAGAACGCAAAGCGTTCGTCAAAGCCGGCCTGGTCGACCAGACAATCCCGGCGGATCGCCATATTGGTGCCGTGCAATCGCGGATACCGGTCGTCTGACAAGGTCACGGGTCCCGGGGCGGTCGCGTCCAGCGCCAGCGGATATGATCGCCCGAAAACATCAACGCGGGACGCAGCCTGCTGTACGGAGATCCCGTTCCGGCCAAGCGTCGTGCCCCCGGCCTGCGCCACGTCTGGATCGTCAAAAACCCTTGCAAGATGGGCCAGCCATGTCGGTTCGGGCACGGCATCATCGTCGATAAAGGCCACCACCGCGCCGCGCGCCATCGAAACGCCCAAGTTGCGGGCCGCCGAGATATTGGGCCGATCAAATTCGTGGACGGCAATGCCGCCCATCTTTCGCGCCACGCTTGCCCCGTCGGGGCAGGCAACGACCCGGATCTCCAGGCGCGGATAGTCCAACTGGCCTAATGCGAGCAGGCACCGCCGCAGCCATTTCGGTCGATTGCGACTGACAACGATCACGCTGATCGGGAGGGCCGCCATCCCGCGTGTCAGGCGGCAGACAGGTCGATGCCCGGGGCCGCTGCAACGAAGAACGGGTTGGAGAATGTCGGCTTGCCATAGGTCAATGCCTGCAAATCATCCAGCCGCAGCACCTTGCCGCCGGCCCCGTTCAGGACAGCATGGCCGGCCGCCGTATCCCATTCCATCGTCCGGCCCAGCCGGGGATAGAAATCCGCCTCTCCCGTCGCGACAAGACAGAACTTGAGCGACGATCCCGCGCTCTTGCTGTCCTTCACCGGGTAGCGGTTGATGTAATCATCCGTTGCCTGATCGCGATGAGACTTCGACGCGACCACCATCAGCGCGCCGGTATCGGGGTCCGATACATGAATCGTCGTCTGCACCCCGACCGTGGCTTTCGCAAGATCGCCGGTTTCCTCGACGCTCTGCCCATGCGCGTCTGTATAGAACAACCGTCCCTTGGCGGGGGCATAGACAACACCGCGCGTCGGCACGCCGTTTTCGACCAGCGCGATATTGACCGTGAAATCACCTCTGCGCTGGATGAATTCCTTGGTGCCGTCCAGAGGATCGACGATCAGGAAGTCGCGGACATCCTGATCATGCGTCTCCGACTGTTCCTCGGTCACAAGCGCGATCTCCGGAAAGGCCGCGCGCAACCCGGCAGAGATCAGCGCATCCGCCGCCTCGTCGGCTTCGGTTACCGGGCTTTCGTCGGACTTGGCGCGTATATCGAAGTCATCGGCATGGTAAATCTCCATGATCCTGTCGCCTGCCTCAAGCGCAAGCCTGCGCAATGTGTGCATCAGTGCATCATGGTCCATGGCAATCTGTCCTCGCGTCGATTGATTTGAAAGCGCGTGTCTTTTATCGTCTGCTTAACAAATGTCCGCAACAACAGTCAGACAGGTTGGCGCAAATCGTGGACAGAGGCAGAGGCAGGCACAGATGTTCCAGAAATCGGCTCCGAGCAACCGGGCGGCTTCGGCTGTAAATATCCTCGAACTCATCTACCATGATACGGTCCGATCCATTCGCAAGACCCATGGCAATGCGTTCATGTCCATCGCGATCAGCGTTTTCCAGTCGCTGATGTTCGTTCTCTTCTTCTATGTCATGTTCAGCATAATGGGTCTCAAGGGATTGGCGCTGCGCGGGGATTTCGTGATTTTCCTGCTGACCGGCATCTTCATGTTCATGACTCACAACAAGGCGGTTGGTGCGGTTCTGGGGAGCGAAGGACCGGCCAGCCCGATGTTGCAGCACGCGCCCATGAACACCGTGATCTCGATCATCTCCGGCATGCTCTCGACGCTGTATATCCAGGTTCTTGCGATGTTCTTCATCCTGTTTGTCTACGATGTCGCGATCAATCCCAATGTGCTCAATGAAATCGTCGATCCGCCGCGGGTCATGGGCATGTTGCTTCTGTCCTGGTTCTCGGGGGGCGCGATCGGGTTGGTATTCCTCGCGCTGAAGCCGTGGCTGCCCGGTCTGACAGGCACGCTCTCCACCCTTTACAAACGCGCGAACATGATCGCCTCTGGCAAGATGTTCGTGGCAAACCAGTTGCCCAGCACCATGATCGCCATTTTCGACTGGAATCCCTTGTTCCATACAATCGATCAGGCGCGGGGGTTTGCCTTTATAAATTACGCGCCGCGCTACACCGATTGGCACTACGTGATGTACCTGTCCCTGACCTTGCTGATGGTCGGGCTGATGGGCGAATTCTACACGCGCAAACACGCCTCTGCGTCGTGGTCGGCCCGGCGCTGATCAGGTCACGACCCGCAGGGTCAGATTGATTCGCCCGCCCTTCGGCAAGAGCGTCGAACTGCCGGCGCGCACGCGATCGATTCCATGGAAGGCGCGACGCGCGTCTCCGGCCATGACCACCACATCGCCGGACCCGAGCCAGAGCGACTCCGTCTTGCCGCCCCGCGTGGTATTGCCCATACGGAACAAGGCCTCGTCGCCCAGCGATATGGACAGCACCGGCTGGGCCATGTCCGCTTCATCGCTGTCCTGATGCATCCCCATCTTGGCCGTGTCGTCATACCAGTTGATCAAGCAACACTCCGGCGCACGTGCCTCGGGCACCAAGGCGCGCCAGACCTGCGTCACACTGGTGGGGATCGGCGGCCAAGCCAAGCCCGACGGATGTTCCGTTTCGTAGCGGTAGCCTTTGCGGTCGGTCACCCAACCAAAGTCCCCTGCCGCACTCATCCGCACGGACATCGGCTTGCCGCGCGGCGTCACGGGCTGAACCAACGGCGCCTGAGCCAGGCATTTGCGCAGGTCCGCGACGATGGCGGCCTGTTCCCCGGCATCCAGATACCCTGGATGAATCTCGAACCCTCGGATGGATAACACGGTCATTTTGCCAGAATAATCCGCCCGGTCCCGGAATACACACCGAAATTTTAAGAAAATCACCCTAGCAGCGACGCTTGCAGGCGTCCCGATGCCTCCTTATATACCGACCGGACCCGCTGGACGAACACGGCCAGTGGAATGAAATGCGGGGCGGGATGCCGGAATGGGTCTTCGTCTCGTGACATCGCCTTGAGAAATGAAGGGATCGAAAAAATGGCCAAAGTGATTGGTATTGACCTCGGTACAACGAACAGCTGCATTGCGATCATGGACGGGTCGCAGCCGCGTGTGATCGAAAATGCGGAAGGGACGCGCACAACACCCTCCATCGTCGCGTTCACCGACGACGAGCGCCTTGTCGGCCAGCCGGCAAAGCGTCAGGCTGTCACCAACCCCGAAAACACCGTCTTCGGCGTCAAGCGCCTGATCGGTCGTCGCAACGATGACCCGGATCTGGCCAAGGACCGCAAGAACATGCCGTTCGAAGTGATCGACGGCGGCAATGGCGACGCATGGGTGCGCGCCAAGGGGGAAAAATACAGCCCCTCCCAGATTTCCGCCTTCATCCTGCAGAAGATGAAGGAAACTGCCGAGAGCTATCTTGGTGAAGAAGTGGATCAGGCCGTTATTACCGTGCCTGCCTATTTCAACGACGCCCAGCGTCAGGCCACCAAGGACGCGGGCAAGATTGCCGGCCTCGAAGTGCTGCGGATCATCAACGAACCGACAGCCGCCGCGCTGGCCTACGGTCTCGACAAGAAAGAATCCCGCACCATCGCGGTCTATGACCTCGGCGGCGGTACATTTGACGTGACCATCCTCGAAATCGACGATGGCCTGTTCGAAGTGAAATCCACCAACGGCGACACCTTCCTGGGTGGTGAAGATTTCGATATGCGGATCGTCAATTACCTCGCGGACGAGTTCAAGAAAGAGAACGGCGTCGACCTGACGCAAGACAAGATGGCGCTCCAGCGTCTCAAGGAAGCGGCGGAAAAGGCCAAGATCGAACTGTCCAGCTCCAGCCAGACAGAGATCAACCAGCCCTTCATCTCGATGGACGGAAAAACCGGCCAGCCGCTTCACATGGTCATGAAACTGACCCGCGCCAAGCTGGAAAGTCTCGTGGGCGATCTCATCAAATCCTCGATGAAGCCGTGCCAGGCCGCGCTGAAAGATGCCGGTCTCAAGACCGACGATATCGACGAGGTGGTTCTCGTCGGCGGCATGACCCGCATGCCGAAAGTAAGCGAGGAAGTGACCAAATTCTTCGGCAAGGAGCCGCACAAGGGTGTGAACCCCGATGAGGTTGTGGCGCTCGGCGCGGCCATTCAGGCCGGCGTCCTGCAAGGTGACGTCAAGGATGTTGTCCTGCTCGACGTGACCCCGCTGTCGCTCGGTATCGAAACGCTGGGTGGCGTGTTTACCCGCCTGATCGATCGCAACACCACGATCCCGACCAAGAAGAGCCAGATCTTCTCGACAGCCGAAGACAACCAGAACGCGGTGACCATCCGGGTCTTTCAGGGTGAGCGTGAAATGGCGACCGACAACAAGATGCTCGGTCAGTTCAACCTTGAGGAAATTCCGCCCGCACCGCGCGGCATGCCGCAGATCGAGGTGACCTTCGACATCGACGCAAACGGCATTGTCTCTGTTTCGGCCAAGGACAAGGGCACGAACAAGGAACAGAAGATCACGATCCAAGCCTCTGGTGGTTTGTCGGAAGACGACATCGAAAAGATGGTTCAGGACGCCGAGCAGAACGCGGAATCCGACAAGGAACGCCGGGAGATGGTCGAGGCGCGCAACCAGGCCGAAAGCATCATCCACTCGACCGAGAAATCGGTGGAAGAGCATGGCGACAAGGTCGATCCGACCACGGTCGAAGCGATCGAACTGGCCATTGCTTCGCTCAAGGATGATCTGGAGGATGAAAAATCCACTGCCGAGAAGATCAAATCCGGCATCCAGAACGTGACCGAATCCGCGATGAAGCTGGGCGAGGCGATTTACAAGGCGCAGCAGGACGAGGGCGGCGATACCGAAGCCCCTGCTGCGGACACTTCGGAGGGTGGCGACGATGATACGATCGTCGACGCGGACTTCGAAGATATCGACGAAGACAAGCGCGCCTGAGGAATATTCAGGAGGAACCGATAAGGGGCCGGTCCGGACGCCGGGCCGGCCCTTTACGTTCTGGTGAAGGAGGGCATGATGTCCAAACGTGACTATTACGATGTGCTCGGCCTGTCCAAAGGTGCCTCGGCGGATGAAATCAAGAAAGCCTACCGCAAGAAGGCAAAAGAGCTGCATCCCGATCGCAACGCGGACAATCCCGAGGCCGAAACCCAGTTCAAAGAGGCGAACGAAGCCTACGAAGTTCTCAAGGATGACGACAAGAAGGCGGCCTATGACCGCTATGGCCATGCGGCTTTCGAAGGCGGCATGGGGGGCGGTGGCCGGCCCGGTGGCGGCTTTGGCGGCGCACAGGGGCAGGGCGACTTCGCCAGTGCCTTCTCCGATGTGTTCGACGATCTCTTCGGCGATTTCATGGGCGGACAACGTGCTGGCGGCCGCCAGCGCGCATCCCGCGGTGCGGATCTGCGCTACAACATGCGCATCACGTTGGAAGACGCCCATCAGGGGTTGCAAAAGACCATACAGGTGCCGACTTCGGTCCAATGTGATGCGTGTTCGGGGTCGGGGGCCGAAGGTGGGGCAGAACCCACAACCTGCCCGACCTGTTCCGGTATGGGCAAGGTCCGCGCGACCCAGGGGTTTTTCACGGTCGAACGCACCTGCCCGACCTGTTCCGGTCTCGGCCAGACGATCAAGAATCCCTGCAAGGTTTGCAGCGGGGCGGGGCGTGTCCAGAAAGAACGGGCGCTGTCGGTCAACATCCCTAAAGGGGTTGAAACCGGTACCCGCATCCGGCTTGCCGGAGAGGGAGAAGCCGGTCTGCGCGGCGGCCCACCGGGGGATCTCTATATCTTCATCGAAGTGGCGCAGCACGACCTCTTCGATCGCGACGGCGCGCATCTGCACTGCCGGGTGCCCGTTTCGATGATCGTCGCTGCGCTTGGCGGCAATATCGAGGTGCCCAGCATCGACGGTGGCCGCAGCCGGGTCGCCATCCCTGCGGGCAGCCAGTCCGGCCGCCAGATGAGGTTGCGTGGCAAGGGCATGCCCGCGTTGCGCGGTCAGGGTTCCGGCGACATGTTCATCGAACTGGCAGTGGAGACCCCGGTCAACCTGACGTCCAAGCAGAAAGACCTGCTGCGTGAATTCGAAGAGCTGAGCGAAGACAACAACCCTGAATCGAAGAGCTTTTTCAAATCCGTGAAGGGTTTCTGGGATTCCATGAAAGGCTGAGCCGATGGCCCCGCGATCTGCGGGGCCATTAGCGTTTCGTTAAGCCCCTCGCGCGCATGATGCGCAGATGGCGCTCGATCCTCCCCCCTCCCAACGATCCCTGTTCGAAATGGCGGCGGTGGCCCCGGCGCCGCCTGCGGCCAAGGCTGACAGGTCAGACAGGCAACCGCCTTATGTCGCGGGGCACCGTCAGCGCCTGCGGGACCGTTTCATGGACGGCGGCGCAGACGCCTTGCCCGATTACGAACTGCTGGAACTGGTGCTGTTTCAATCGCTCAAAAACGGCGATGTGAAACCGCTTGCGCATCGGCTGATCAAGACGTTCGGCGATTTCAACGGCGTGCTGTCCGCCTCTGTTGAACGATTGAAAGACGTAGAGGGCGTCGGGCCCAGGATCGCCTGTGACCTGAAATTGATCGAAGCGGCAACCCACCGTATGTCGCGCGGCCGGGTGCTCAAACGGCCGGTGATTTCAAGCTGGGCGGCCCTGCTGGAATATTGCCGCGTGACCATGTCCCACCGCGAAACCGAACTGTTCCGCATCCTCTTCCTCGATCTCAAGAACATCCTGATTGCCGACGAAATCCAATCCACTGGCACGGTCAATCATGTCCCCGTTTACCCGCGCGAAGTGGTCAAACGGGGCCTGGAACTCAACGCGTCCGCGCTGATCCTTGTCCACAACCACCCATCTGGCGATCCAACACCGTCCAGCGCCGATATCGACATGACCGACCAGATAGCCCGCGCCTGCGACACGGTCGGTATCGTGATACATGACCACCTTGTCGTCGGAAAATCGAGCGAGGTAAGCTTCAAATCCGAAGGCTATCTGTAAGGCATGTCGCGTAAAATCGGAGCCTACCTCACCCAAACCTCGACCCTGCGGTTCACCTGCCGACCCCAACGCGCGTTGTCACAGGCCATGGGCATCGCCTCACCAAAGGCATCCGTGGAAAACTGCACATGCGACAGATGCGAGGCCTCTACCTCCGCTTCGATCGCCTGCCGCACCGCTTGTGCGCGCCGGGCAGCGATCTCCAGATTGCCCGTCGCTGGCCCCTGGCCGTCGGAAAAGCCGACAAAGATCATCTGACGCCCGTCATAGACGCCGGCTTCCACCGCATGGGCCAATTGTTGAACGTTCGACCGCGATTGCGCATCGAGCCGCGCTGCGCCCGGTTCGAACCGGAAAGAGGTCGACAACCGCCGCAACGGGGTCAGCGTCCCGACCATCCGCTTCAATTCGGCCAGCCCATCCGGCCCGTCGGCCACACGGATCGCATTGGCGAAGCGGTCGCCCTGGGCATTCAGCGCGATCTCCTCGGGCGCCTGGTCGACGAACCCGGCGCGCCTCGTGATGATCTGGGCGGGCCCCGTTCGCGTGTAAGACAGGAAATCGCGCGCCAGCTTGGGCAACCGCCGGGCCGGGACATAAAGGAACATCGGCGCGGTCAGCGGGTAATCCTCGGTCTTGATCGACAGGCGATTGGCGCGCAGCTTGAACGCGCAGGGTCCGGTCAGCGCCAATGGCTTGCTGTTTCCGATCTCGGAAAAGCTCGCCACCCCGATACCAAGCTGGTCGCCCGCGACCGCTTGCGCCAGCGCGGTATTGGTCCTGTGGCGCTCCACGGTGTCGGCAAGCGTCAGGCGCGCCGGCTTGAGAACCCGATCTTCCACCGCCTGTGCGATCCCGGACTGCGCATCGCGCAGATGGAGCGTGATCGGCGCATCCGGTCCATCCAATGTGCGCCAATTGTCGATCTCGCCGGACAGAATGCGCGACAGGTCGGATACCGATATCGCGGAGACCGGGTTCACCGGCGACACGATCACCGTCATCGCATCAAGCGCCAGAACCCGGCTGCGGTTTACATCGTCCAACTGGCCCAGCCCGACTTCGGCGGCCAATGCCAGTTCACCACGCCGAATCTCGCGCAGGGCCATGACAAGATCCGCCTCGTCTGCCAGAAGATCGGCGAACCCCTCATCGGTACTCGACACGCGAAACTGGAAGCGCCCAACGATTGTGGCGTCATCCCTGCGGGACAGGACATATTCGAAATGGGCTGAATCCTGCGTGATCCGCTCCGCCCGTAACCCGTTTTGCAGGGCGAACCCTTCAACCAGCGCGGGCATCAGCACGTCGCCAATGGTTGATGAGCCGGAAATGGAAAGCTGCGCGACGAAATCTGTCAGCGACGGGCATCCCGGCCCGTCGCATTGAACCCCCGATCCATCGACCGTCAGTTCGCCGTATTGCGTCTCGACCCGGTAGAATTGCCCGTCAAAGCCCAAGAGCGTGCCCGACAATTCGATCGCCCCATCGCGCGAGGTCAAGGTGATATCATCTGCCCCGGCTGCGGCGCAGGTTACACCGAGAAAAAGTGCGGCCCAGAGCGCCGCACGGAGATGTTTCATGAAGAGCCTCGAACCCGCCGCTTATTTTGTAGCGATTGTCAGGTCTTCCACAATATTTTTCAACATCAAGAAATCGCCCACCGCGTCACAGCCGGGCACGTCGATGGTCAGCTCCTTGGAGACAAGGTCGCGTTCACCGCGAATCTCCAGGGTTTGTGCCTCAACGACGCGGTCGCAATTCGACGACAGGATCTCGGTTTCGACCGTCAGGGCGACGGTGCCATCGGCATCGATCATCCCGGTCGGAAAGGTATAGACCTCGGCCAGCAAGGGATCGGGCGCATCGGCTGACCCCAGCTTGGTCAGAAAGCCACCGGTGCCGCTGGCCGCGCGGGCCGGCAGCGCGCCCGACCCCTGCCAGATATGGCCGTCGGAAAAGTATTCCGCGTCAAACTCGCGCGCATGAAGCTGGAGCCCGGCGGCGCCGCGCCATTGCAGCACAACCCGGTCATAGAAGGGCACGGATGTCACCTCCGTGTGCGCAACGGCCCCGCCGCCATCCATGAACGACGCGATCACCAGCGCGGTCTCGTCCAGCGCGGGCACATCGACCTGCACAGTGCCATCCGGCTGCATCAGTTCGGTGAACATCAGCCCGCTGTGATGCAGCGTCACGCGTTCGCTGCCGTGGCAGGGGGCTTCGATCCTGACCGTCATCATTGCGCCGGCGGCCGGGGTCGCCGTCATGTCCACATCGCAGGCAAAGCCGGTGTCATCCGGCGCTCTGGGCGGCGAGAATTCGGGTTCTTGGACAGGGGCGGTTTCGGTGGAAACCACGGCGGCCGGAAGCTCTGCCGGCCCGGGCCGGTCCTCGGGGAGGATGCCGCGCGGTATCGAGGACACCTCCTGTACGTCCGACACTTCCAAAGGAGCTTGCGCTTTTGCCGGGCCGCCCGGTGTCGGCAGGTATTGCATGGCCCCGCCGATACCCAATGCTGTGGCAATCGTTCCAATGGCGACAAGCCGGGATTTTTTTCGGTCCATGACAGACTCCTGGTGCAGACACTGCATCCATTTGTCTGGCGGAGGATTCGGGTATGCCTAGGGCAGCGGTTGGGTCACTTTGCGACGCCATTGTGGCAAAGGCGCCACAAGATGCTAGGTCAGCCGCCCATGACAATGCTTGAATTTCTTGCCCGACCCACAGGGGCAGGGATCGTTCCGGCCCGGATTGCCCCATGTTGTCTGATCGTTCTCGTCGAACCCGTCAGCCGCTTTCTCGGGGTGCCCCGGCGCCGGACCCTGTTCCGGTGTCGCGGCTTCGGCGGCTTGGGACAAGGAGGCCCGTTGGGCGGCAAGCTGCTGCATCATGGCCTTCTGCTCTTGCTCGGTCATCGGACGCACCTGGCCCAACTGCTTGCTCACGTCCTCGCGCAGGCTGTCGAGCATCGATTCGAAAAGCTGGAACGCCTCGGACTTGTATTCGTTCAGAGGATCGCGCTGCGCATAGCCCCGAAAGCCCACGACGGACCGCAGATGTTCCAGCGTCAGAAGATGATCGCGCCACTTGCTGTCGATGGTCTGGAGCAGAACCTGCTTTTCGATCTGGCGCATGGTGTCCGACCCGAACGCCTCGGTCTTTTCGGTCATCATGGTGTCTGATGCGTCTTCGAGCCGTTCCCGGATCACGTCGGCATCGACGCCCTCCTCGTCTCCCCAGGCGACGACGGGGGCATCAACCCCGGCAAGCTCCTTGACCTGCTCTTGCAGACCTTGGGTGTCCCATTGGTCGGCATAGGACTTGGGCGGAATATGCGTGTGCACCAGATCATCGATCACCTGGTGGCGCATGTCCTGCGTGATCTCTGCCAAGTCCTGCGCTTCCATGATTTCGCGGCGCTGGCTGAAGATCACCTTGCGCTGATCGTTCATCACGTCGTCGAACTTGAGCAGCTGCTTGCGGATGTCGAAGTTGCGTCCCTCGACCTTGGCCTGCGCGCGCTCCAGTGATTTGTTCACCCACGGGTGCACGATCGCCTCGCCGTCTTTCATGCCCAGCGTCGACAGCACCTTGTCCAGACGTTCGGACCCGAAGATGCGCATCAGGTCATCGTCCAGCGACAGGAAAAAGGACGACCGCCCCGGATCGCCCTGACGGCCCGACCGGCCGCGCAACTGGTTGTCGATGCGGCGGCTTTCGTGCCGTTCGGTGGCCAGAACGAAAAGACCTCCCGCTTCGATCACGGCCTTTTCGTCGGCCTCGTGTTCCTTTTCGATCCGGGTCCGGATCGCCTCGGGGTCGCCCTCGGGATCGGCCGCGATCGCTTCGATGATCTGGAACTCGACATTGCCGCCCAGTTTGATGTCGGTGCCGCGCCCGGCCATGTTGGTGGCAATCGTGATCGCACCCAGCTTGCCGGCATCGGCCACGATCTGCGCTTCCTGTTCGTGCTGGCGCGCGTTCAGAACGTTGTGGGTCAATCCGGCCTGCGTCAGCAGCTGGCTCAGCATCTCGGATTTGTCGATCGACGTGGTGCCCACCAGAACCGGCTGGCCCTTTTCGTGTGCTTCCTTGATCTCGGCCACGATGGCGTCGAACTTTTCCTGCGCCGTGCGGTAGACCTTGTCGTCCTCGTCGATCCGCGCGATCGGGCGGTTCGTCGGCACTTCGACCACACCCAGACCGTAAATCTCGGAAAATTCATCCGCTTCCGTCACGGCGGTGCCGGTCATGCCCGAGAGCTTTTCGTAAAGCCGGAAATAATTCTGGAAGGTCACGCTTGCCAGCGTCACGTTCTCGGGCTGGATGTCACAGCCTTCCTTGGCCTCGATCGCCTGGTGCAGACCTTCGGACAGGCGGCGCCCGGACATCATGCGTCCGGTGAATTCGTCGATCAGAACAACTTCGCCATCGCGGACGATGTAATCCTTGTCCTTCTGGTAGAGCTTGTGCGCCCGCAGGCCTTGGTTCACGTGGTGAACGATGGTCGTGCTTTCGGGGTCGTAAAGCGATTGCCCCTCCGGCAGTTGCCCATGCTCGACCAGCGTCTGTTCGAGGAACTCGTTGCCCTCGTCGGTGAAGGTCACGTTGCGGGTCTTTTCGTCGATGGTGAAATGCTCGTCCGTCAGCAACGGAATGATCTTGTCGATCGCGACATACAGATCGCTGCGGTCCTGTGCCGGGCCCGAGATGATCAGCGGCGTGCGGGCCTCGTCGATCAGGATCGAATCGACCTCGTCGACAATGGCAAAGAAATGATCGCGCTGGTTCATCTGGTTCAGCTCGGATTTCATGTTGTCGCGCAGGTAATCAAAACCCAGCTCGTTGTTCGTGGCATAGGTTATATCGCTGGCATAGGCTGCCTGCTTCTCATCTTCCGGCTGGCGCGGATAGACCACCCCGGTGGTCAGCCCGAGGGCCCCATAGACCTTGCTCATCCATTCGCTGTCGCGTTTGGCTAGGTAATCGTTCACCGTCACGATATGCACGCCGCGTCCGGTCAGGGCGTTCAGATAGGCCGGGAAAGTCGCGACCAGCGTCTTGCCCTCGCCGGTCTTCATTTCAGAGATATTGCCCTGGTGCAGGAAAATTCCGCCCATGAGCTGCACGTCAAAGGCCCGCAGACCCAGCGCGCGCTTGGCGGCTTCGCGGCAATTGGCAAAGGCTTCGGGCAACAGCGAATCGAGCGCTTCGCCATTGGCGTGGCGCGCTTTCAATTCGGCTGTTTTCTCGATCAGCTTCGCATCGTCAAGCTTTTCGAAGTCTGCCTCAAGCGCATTGATCTTGTCGATCAGCGGGCGCGTCGCCTTGACTTTGCGGTCGTTCGGCGTTCCGAACACGGATCGTGCGACTTTACCAAATCCCAGCATGTCTCTCTTTCAGCTTTGACGTCTTCGTGTGCGGCATCTGCTTGCCCGCCTCGCACACAGCCCATATGTCACAGGAGAACGCTGGCCTTGCAGAGCCTTGTCGCGATGTAAGGTCAGGGAAATACACTGTCAATGTTGCCGCGTCTGCGGGCGGGGCTCTGAAAGGACCAAACATGACGAATCTCCGCACGAAACTGTCCGCAGGCGCCGTTGCCCTGATGCTGGCGCTCCCGGTTCAGGCGCAAGAGTCCCTGACTGCCGATTCCGTGGTGGCGACGGTCAACGGCACGGATGTCACGCTGGGTCACATGCTCATGGTGCGCGGGTCCTTGCCGCAGCAATACCAAGAGCTGCCGGACGAAGTGCTCTGGGACGGCATCCTTGACCAGATCGTGCAGCAGACAGTCCTCAGCCAGCAGGACACCGACGAAGAAAATCGCCGGATCCAGTTGGCGCTTGAAAACGAACGCCGCGCACTGCTCGCGGCACAGGTGATCAAAGGGCTTGTGGCGGAGGGCGTCACCGATGAAGCGATCCGGCAAGCCTATGAAGACCAATACGCCGAAAGTGATTCGGGCGTGGAATTCAACGCATCGCATATCCTCGTCGAGACCGAGCAAGAGGCCGCCACCGTCGTCGAGCAATTGAACGATGGTGCCGATTTTGCCGAAGTGGCGAGCGCGAAATCCACAGGTCCCTCGGGTCCCAACGGGGGTGAGCTGGGGTGGTTCGGCGCCGGCATGATGGTCCCCGAATTCGAGGCCGCGGTTCAGGACATGGAAGTCGGCGAAATTTCCGAACCGGTGCAGACCCAGTTCGGCTGGCACGTCATCATGCTCAACGAAACGCGCGACAAGGCGGCCCCGGCCCTCGAAGAGGTGCGCGAAGAGATCGAAACCAAGCTCAGCCAGGAGCTTGTCGCCAGCAAGATCCAAGAGCTGACCAGCAACGCCGATGTGACCCGCACTGCCAAGGAAGAGGTGGATACCTCCGTTCTCAGCAATCTCGAATTGCTGGAGGAATAAGCTTGGCCAAGATCACGTCTGTGTCGCCGCTGGCTCCGGCCCGATTTCCGGATCTTCCCGCGATCGGCGGCGCGCGCTTTGCGACGACGGCTGCGGGTGTCAAATATGTTGGGCGCTCCGACGTGATGCTTGCCCTTCTGGACCCCGGTTCGGTGATCGCCGGGGTCTTCACCAAATCCGCCACGCGGTCGGCCAATGTTCTGGATTGCCAGGAAAAAATTCGCCTCTCCGACGAAAACGGCGCGGCAATCCTTGTCAACTCCGGCAACTCCAACGCCTTCACCGGCAGGGCCGGGGATGATTCCGTCCGCGCCATATGCGCCGCAGTGGCAGAGGTCTCGGGCCTGCCGGCCACGCGCGTGTTTACCGGTGCCACCGGCGTGATCGGCGAACGCCTGCCGCATGACCGCATCACTGCTGCGGTGCGGGGCCTCCATGACAATCTGGACGAAACCGGTTTGCCCGACGCCGCCCGCGCGATCATGACAACCGACACTTTCGCCAAGGCGGCGACAACCACCGTCCATCTGCCCGGTGGGCCGGTCCGGATCGCTGGCATCGCCAAGGGCTCCGGTATGATCGCCCCGGATATGGCAACGATGCTGGTCTACATCTTCACGGATGCCCGCATCGCGCAAGACGACTTGCAGAAACTCGTCTCCGCGCTCAATGAAATGACGTTCAATTGCATTACCGTCGATAGCGACACGTCCACCTCTGACACGCTTCTGGTGGCCGCCACGGGCGCGTCGGATGTCCCGGTGCCTGCGGAGGGCACAGCCTTCCGGGACGGGCTGCACAGCGTCATGCTCGACCTTGCGCAGCAGGTCGTGCGCGATGGCGAAGGTGCGACGAAATTCGTTGAAATCACCGTCACCGGCGCGCTCAGCCCCTCCGACGCCAAGACCCACGCCTTGGCCATCGCCAACTCCCCGCTGGTCAAGACGGCGATCGCGGGCGAGGATCCCAACTGGGGCCGTATAGTGATGGCGATTGGCAAATCCGGCGCAGCTGCCGATCGCGACGCGCTCAGCATCTCCTTTGGCGATGTGAAGGTGGCGAGCAATGGGTGGGTCGACCCCGATTACCAGGAAGAACAGGGGGCGGCGTTGATGAAAGAGCAGGATATCACCATCACCATCGACCTTGGCATGGGCTCTGGCGCCGCCACCGTCTGGACCTGCGATCTGACCCACGGCTACATTTCGATCAACGCCGATTACCGGTCCTGAGCGCATGAAGATCGTTCTTGTCTCTGCTGTCGCGCTGATCGACCCGGATGGCCGCATCCTTCTGGCGCAACGCCCCGAAGGCAAATCCATGGCCGGTCTTTGGGAATTTCCGGGCGGCAAGGTAGAGCCGGGCGAGACCCCGGAGCACGCCCTGATTCGGGAATTGCACGAAGAGCTTGGCATCGACACATGGCAAAGCTGCCTTGCACCGCTGACCTTTGCGTCGCATGGCTATGCTGATTTTCACCTGCTGATGCCGCTTTTTGCCTGCCGCAAATGGAATGGCGTCCCCGAATCGCGGGAAGGACAGGCGCTCAAATGGGTGCGCGCAAACCGCCTTCGCGAGTATCCGATGCCGCCCGCCGACATCCCGCTCATCCCGATCTTGCGCGATTGGCTTTAGGGGGGGCAGACCCGTGGGCCCGAATGCCCGGTCGCGGCAGACGCATGTAAAAGTTGTGTCAGGCGAATTTTCGCACTGGCAAAGATCTTCGCAAAATTCTACAAAAGACCAGTCAAGCCTTGGGGGAGATTTGGCGTGCTGAAAACAATACTCATCGGAAGCTATATATCGGTGCAGGGCGTCCTTGAACGGACCTTGCCGGATGGGCGCATCTGCGTTCGCGTGGGAAACCGCGTTTTTACAGGCGCGCCTGTCGCAACGTCTGCTTGAGGCTCCTGAAACACCTGAAAGAAAAAGGGCAGCGAAATCGCTGCCCTTTCTTTTATAATGGCTTTTGTGATGGTCGCGCCCCTTACTCCAGGACGCGTTCGACTTCCTGACGCTCGAAAATCTCGATCACATCGCCCTGGCGAATGTCTTCGTAATTTTCAAAGGCCATACCGCATTCCTGACCGGACTGAACCTCGGCAACTTCGTCCTTGAAGCGCTTGAGCGTCTTGAGCGTGCCTTCGTGAACCACGACGTTGTCGCGCAACAGGCGCACACCGGCGCTGCGGCGGGCAATGCCTTCAGTAACAAGACAGCCTGCAACCTTGCCCACATTCGACACCTTGAAGACTTCGCGAATCTCCGCATACCCGATGAAGGTTTCCTTGATCTCGGCGCTCAACAGGCCCGATGCCGCGGCTTTTACGTCGTCCACAAGGTCATAGATCACGCTGTAATAGCGAATCTCCACACCCTTCTGGTTCGCCGTGTTCCGCGCCGACGCATTGGCCCGCACGTTGAAGCCCATGACCGGCGCATTCGAAGCCTCGGCCAGCCCGATATCGGTCTCGGTGATCGCACCGACGCCGGAGTGAAGCACACGCACGCGCACCTCGTCGTTGCCGATCTTCTCCATCGCCTGAACGATGGCCTCGGCAGAGCCCTGCACATCCGCTTTGACAAGGATCGGAAGCTCGGACACGTCCTCGGCTTCCTTGGCCTTCTGCATAAGCTGTTCGAGGGTCGTTGCCGCACCCGCTGCCGCGCGCTTTTCCTTGGCGACATTGGCGCGGTATTCCGCGATCTCGCGCGCCTGCGCTTCGGTTTCGGTCACGTTGAGAACGTCACCCGCCTCGGGCGTGCCATTCAGGCCCAACACCTCGACCGGCACTGACGGCCCGGCTTCCTTGACCCGCTCGCCCTTGTCGTTGATGAGCGCGCGCACCTTGCCGTATTGTTCGCCGACCACAAAGATGTCGCCCTGGCGCAACGTGCCGTTCTGCACAAGAACGGTCGCGACGGGACCACGGCCGACGTCAAGTTGTGCCTCGATCACCGCACCCTGGGCAGCCCGGTTCGGGTTTGCCTTGAGTTCGAGGATTTCGGCCTGAAGCGCGATCGCTTCCAGCAGTTCCGGAAGACCCTTGCCGCTGACCGCCGACACTTCGACGTCCTGCACATCGCCCGACATCTCTTCCACAACCACTTCATGTTGCAGAAGATCCGTGCGGACCTTCGTCGGGTTCGCTTCGGGCTTGTCGATCTTGTTGATCGCCACGATCATCGGCACCTGCGCCGCTTTCGCGTGGTTCAGGGCCTCGATGGTCTGTGGCATCACCGCGTCATCGGCAGCAACCACAAGCACGACGATGTCCGTCACTTGTGCGCCACGGGACCGCATGGATGTAAAGGCCGCGTGCCCCGGTGTGTCGAGAAAGGACAGAATCGTGCCATCCTTCGCCTTGACCTGGTAGGCGCCGATATGCTGCGTGATCCCGCCCGCCTCGCCAGAGGTGACGTTGGCTTCCCGGATCGCGTCGAGCAACGACGTTTTGCCGTGGTCGACGTGGCCCATGATCGTGATGACCGGCGGGCGGGGTTGCAGATCTTCCTCCGCGTCCTCGATTTCCTTGATCACATCCTCCACGTCCGCGTCCGAAACACGGGTCACGGTGTGGCCGAACTCCTCGATGATCAGCTCGGCTGTATCGGCGTCGATACTCTGATTCTGGGTCGCCATGATGCCGCTGTTCATCAACGACTTGACGACATCGCCCACACGCTCCGCCATCCGGTTGGCCAGTTCTGCCACCGTGATCGCCTCGGGCAGCTTGACATCGCGCTTGACCTTTTCGCGCGGTTGGTTTCCGCCAATGGCTTTCTGGCGCGCACGCTCTTGCTTGCGCTTCATCGCGGCCATGGATTTCTGGCGTCCGCCTTCACCGCCAAGCGCTTGGTTGAGCGTCAGCTTGCCCGAGCGGCGACCGCTGTCGTCGTTGCGGCGGCGCCCGCGATCATTGCGATCCTTGTCGGTCTTGCGAGGCGTGGCTTGCGCGGGCTTCTGCCCACCGCCCCCATCCGAGGGCTGCTGCCGCGCCGCCGGGGCCGCGCTTGGCTCCGGAGCTTGCTTGGCCGCTTCGGCAGCCTCGCGGGCTTTGCGCTCTTCTTCGGCCTTTTGCTTGGCGCGCTCTTCAGCCTCGCGCTGTTCGCGCTCCTTGGCCTCTTTTTCGGCACGCATCCGCTCGCGCTCTTCGGCGCGGGCTTTTTCCTCGGCTTCGCGCCGCGCCGCCTCTTCGGACTCGCGCGCCTTGGCCGCCTGCAACGCCTTCAGACGGCGTTCCATCTCCGCATCGGAAATCCCCGCGGGTCGCTTGCTTCCCGTGGCGCTCATCGCCGACGTGGCCGCGCTGCCCGCTGCGGATTGGGGCGCGCCGGGCTTTGGTACCACAACGCGCTTGCGCTTGGTTTCCACCACGACGTTTTTGGTTCGCCCGTGGCTAAAGCTCTGCTTCACGTTCCCGGATCTGGGACCGCCGCGCAAACCCAAAGTCTTTTTGCCGTCGTTATCGCTCATTTAGCTCTTTTTTCCTTCCCAGCAGCCGCTGCCGCTGTCACTGCATCGGACGTTCCGATGCGAAAGCCCTTCAATCTTTGAGCTTCCTCTACAACACGTTGCGTGAGTCCACCAGCACCAAGCGCGGCGTGTATCACAGTTTGTCGCCCAAAAGCCATTCCAAGCTCGTTTGCCGTAAGCCAACCAATGTAATGGCCGTAGTGCGGGGTGCTGAGTTTGGACTTCCCGCGGCTTGATCCGTCTTCGGCCTGCAACAGGACTTCGGCGGTTTCCTTTGACAGGGTGTCCTTGACTTTCTCGTAGCCGGAAACGGCCTGGCCGGATTTTCTGCTTAAACTTATCAGATCGACGACACGTCGCGCAAGCTGATGCTCGATATCCTGAACAAGCGTCTCTGGCACCCGGAGTTGCTTTCGGGCTGCGCGGTGAAACATGTTCTTTTTTATCGCCGTTTCAAGGTCAGGGCGCGTCGCCGTCACCCAAAGCCCCCGACCGGGCAGTTTGCCCGCCAGATCGGGGTAGAGCGTGTCTTCCGGCCCGACGACAAACCGCAACAGCGCGGATTTCGGGCGCACTTCTCCCGTCGCAATGCATTTGCGCTCTGGTCCGGTCTCCCGATCCTTGTCTTTGCCGCCGCGTGTCACGTTCGGTGTCACCCTCCCTGGGTGCGCACAGGTCAGGCCTGCGCGTCTGCCATTTCCTCATCGGGGGCGTCGTCGCCCTCCTCGTCGGTCTCAAGCTCGGTCGGGTCGACCCAGCCCAGAAGAACCCGCGCGGTCATCACAAGATGCTGCGCTTCTTCAAGAGACATCTCGAACGGTTCGAGCAGGCCATCGTCCTTGTGCCGTTCGCCATCCACGGTGGTCCAGCCGCCGGCCAGTTCCCAATCCGCGCAGGTCGCGAAATCTTCCAGCGTTTTCACGCCATCCTGTGCCAGGACTTCGATCATCTGCGGCGTCAGCCCGTCAAAGTTGACCAGGCTGTCCTCGGCCCCCAGTTCACGGGCATTGTCCAGCGCCTTTTGCGCCTGCGCCTCAAGGTTTTCGCGTGCACGGGTCTGAAGCTCTGCGGCTGTGTCCTCATCGACGCCGTCGATGACCAGAAGCTCGTCCAATTCGACGTAGGCCACTTCTTCAAGGTTGGAGAACCCTTCGGAAACCAGCAATTGCGCAAAGAACTCGTCCAGGTCGAGTGTTTCGACAAAGAGCTTCGTGCGCTCTTCGAATTCCTTCTGGCGGCGGGCCGATTCTTCTTCTTCGGTCATGATATCGATATCGAGCGCTGTCAACTGCGAGGCCAGACGCACGTTCTGGCCGCGACGCCCGATTGCAAGGCTCAGTTGTTCATCGGGAACAACGACCTCGATCCGCTCGGCCTCCTCGTCCAGAACGACCTTGCTCACCTCGGCGGGCTGCAATGCGTTCACGAGGAATGTCGGCACGTCCTCGTTCCACGGGATGATGTCGATCTTTTCGCCCTGAAGCTCGTTGACGACGGCCTGCACGCGGCTGCCGCGCATCCCGACGCAGGCGCCGACGGGGTCGATCGACCCGTCATAGGAAATCACTGCGATCTTCGCGCGCGATCCCGGATCGCGGGCCACAGCCTTGATCTCGATGATTCCGTCGTAGATCTCCGGCACTTCCATCTTGAAAAGCTCGGCCATGAATTCCGGCGCTGTGCGCGACAGGAAGATCTGCGGCCCGCGCGTCTCGCGGCGCACATCCTTGATGTAGCAGCGAATCCGGTCGCCGTTGCGATAGCTCTCGCGGCCGATCTTCTCGTTGCGGCGCAGGATGCCTTCGCCCCGGCCCACATCGACGATGACGTTGCCGTATTCCTCGCGCTTGACCACACCGTTGATGATGGTGCCCGCGCGATCCTTGAATTCCTCGAACTGGCGGTCCCGCTCGGCTTCGCGCACCTTTTGCAGGATCACCTGCTTGGCGGATTGCGCGGCAATCCGGCCCATCTCCACCGGTGGCACTTCCTCGATGAACTCATCGCCGATCTGCGGGCTGCCGGTGAAGTCCTCGACCGGCCTGGACTCGCGCAGCCAGACCGCGTTCTGGTTCGCTTTCGGCGCCCGGAAATACTGTTTGGCTTGCTCGGTGGTCATCTCGGACTGGTAATTCTCGAGCTCTTCTTCTTCGACTACCGTGCGCACGCGGGTAAAGTCGGCACGGCCCGTCTTGCGATCGATCGCCACGCGAATGTCCATCTCGGATCCGTAACGCGACTTGGCCGCTCGGGCGAGGCTCTCTTCCATCGCCTCGACCACGAGACCGGGGTCGATCATCTTTTCACGCGCCACCGCTTCGGCGGTTTGCAACAGTTCCAACTGGTTGGCTGATGTGATTGCCATGCGCTTTACTCCTCTTCGGGCCCTTCGGCCTCGATCACGTCGTCAAAATTGGTCTCGTCAAAGCCTTGCGCCTTGCGTGCCTTCAGCATTTCCTTGATCAGCTCCTCGGTCAGAACCAGCTTGGCATCCGAGAGCCAGTCGAAGTTCAGCCCGATCGTGCCCTCGTCCAGGTTGACCAGCACCTCGTCCTCCTCGACACCGGCCAGCACACCCTTGAAGCGTTTGCGCCCGTCGATCAGCTCGGAGGTTTCCAGCTTGGCTTCGTAGCCCTCGAACGTCTCGAAATCCTTGAGCCGGGTCAAAGGCCGGTCGATCCCCGGCGATGATACCTCCAGCGTGTAGGTATCAAGAATCGGGTCCTCGACATCCAGCGTCGCGCTCACGGCGGTGCTGATCGCGGCACATTCATCCACTTCGATCCCGCCATCCGGGCGCTCTGCCATGATCTGCAAGGTCGATGTCTTGCCGCCCATCAACCGGATCCGCACGAGCTCGAACCCCATGTCCTCGATGACAGGGGTGATGATCTCGGCCAGACGACGGTCCATCGCGGCTTTTGCGATCAGGTCAGACATTGATGCTTACTCTCCAGACACAAAAAAACGGGCGCGCGGCCCGTCGAAGAATTCGGTGGGTGAAGGCCGAAACCGACACGCCGCTATTGGCTTGGATATACGCAGCGTATCCCGGTTCCGCAAGGGGATTCGTTCCCGCATCGTCAACACCACGAAAAACACCCTCAGACCCGCTGGACGCGGTGCGCCCCGCACCGGGCTGAAACCTCAGTAATCCCTTTCGAAAAAGACCCCGACAGATGAATTCCCGGTTGTGTCGGTGCTGCCCCGCGCCGTGATGTCCGATGTCACGTCAAGGTTCAGGTTGATCTCTGTCTGGCCGCCGCTTTCCACGACGATATCCGAATAGACGTTGTCGGAAATGTATTTTCCTGCGCGCACCGCCGTTTCGCCCTCCGAGGTTTGCGTGACGTCCAGATCATCCAGACCGAAGCTGTTGCGCAGCCCTGACAGGATCCCGCCACCGCCGCGGCCGGCCAGCGTGGCCACCGCGTTGGCCAGTTCCAGCGCCTGAAGCGCCGACAGGTTCGACAAATCCCGCCCGAAAAGAAGCTGCGCCAGAACCTCGTCCTCCGGCAATTCGGGGCTGGAGCTGAAGGTGATGTCGGGCGATGACGCGGGCCCGTCCAGAATGATGCGCACCGTGATCCCGTTCGCCTCGGTCGCGGCCACAAAGCGCAGCACCGGGTTGAAACTGCCGCTCAACTGGATGCGCCCCTCGTCCAGCGTGAACCGCTGGTTCAGGATATCCAGACGTCCGCGCACCAGTTCGAAACCGCCCTGCGGAATGATGTCCGATGTTGGCCCGGTGAGCCGCAGCAGCCCCGAAAGCTCGGCATCCAGCCCGCGCCCCCGGACAAACACCTGCCCCGGCGCGCGCAGCGTCAGGTCCAGGCGGGTCGACGACGGACCGCTGCGTTGCGGTTCCGCGCCGGAGGTCGGGGGCGCGTCCCCCAGCCCGGCGCGATCCAGCGTGCGCATCACCGGACGCGTCGCGCCCAGATGATTGACCGGCGGAATATCCGCCAGCGCCGTCACCCCCGATTCGGGCACTTTGATTTCGGTCTCGTTGAGTTGCAGATCGCCGCTGATCAAAAGCGACCTGCCAATCGGCCCGGTCAGGTTGACGGTGCCATCGACGCTTGAGTCATAAAGGTCCACATCGCGAATGCCGAACCGGTTCAGCGTCGCTGTCAGGTTGGCATCAAAGCCATCCAGTCCCAGGCGCCCGTTCACATCGACCGATCCGCCGTGATTGCCCGGTGCCGACAACGCGATCTGCGCCGCACCACCTGCCAGCCGTATCTGCCCCTCGATCGGCGTCAGGGTGATGCCCAGCGTGGGGGCGCTCAGTTCCGCGCCGCGCGGCGTGATCGTGCCCGACAGGCTGGTCAGCGCCAAGGGACCCGACATCGTCAGGTCCAGATCGGCCCGACCGTTCAGCCTGCGCGGCGCGATGAAGACATTGGCAAGGCCAAGCGGGGCGGTCCCGTCGACTTGCAGGTTGGCCCGGCCGGCATTGGTGACCGCGCCATCAACCGCCAGCGCGGTGCCGCCGGGACCATCCAGAGCCACATCCACGCCGTATCCATCGCTGCGCTGCTGCACGCTGCCATCCATGGCAAGCGCGCCTTCGAAATCCGGCGCAATTAGCCCGACATTCGCGAGCCGTGCAGAGATATCGAGGTTGCTCAACGGCCCGCTTGCCCGGGCAGTGATCTCGGGGGTCTGGACCTGTGCCGACAACCGGTCCAGGGTGCCGTTCTGACCGGCCGCGCCAAACTCGAACCGCGTGACGCCGCGCAAAAGTTGGTCCACCACCGGGTTCCCGATGCCAAGACCCGATCCTTGGCCGCTGCCCGAAAGATCGAAGGTGCCGCCATCTTCGTAAGAGCCGCGCAGGTCGGCGCGCGCTTGCCCGCGCAACGATTGACCGGCCAGGGCCGACAGGGGGGCAAGGTTGCCTGCATCGACCGACAGGTCAAATGTCGCATCCGGGGCACTCAGCGCCCCTGTCACCGTGGCGGACCCGGTCGCACCGAGTGCTCCCGCGTCCAAACGGATCGTCTGCACCGTCAGGCGTTCGCCTGCCTGGACCCAGTTGAACCGTGTCATGGCGCTTGGGGTCGAGCCGACCGCTTGTGCTAGCCGATCATCGGCCAGCCGCACTGCGGTCCCTTCGACTGTCAGATCGCCGTCCGCCGACACAAGCCCGCCACTGTCGGTCTGCGAAATCGCCCCGGTGCCGCGCACCGACAGCGCATCGGCCGACACTTGCGGCGATCCCAGGTCGTTGACGCGGATATCCGCGTCCCAGCGTCCATCCGGTCCGCCGGTCGCTTCAAGCGTGACCGTCCCGCTGTCCAGCTCCATCCCGCCTGCAAACGGCAGGCGCACCGCTTGCGACCCGTTCGAAAGGTCCGCCGTAATGGCCATGTTGCGCAGCGTCGCACCGTTCAGCAGCACCGTTCCGTCCAGAACTGCGGCGCCAGCGGCTTCGCCCGGAAATACCCTGTCCAGATCGGCCAGCCGCCCGTCAAGACGCAGCGACGTGTCGGCGCTCGTGATCTTGCCGGTCGCGCTCATGGTCAACGCGGAGGTCGCGACCCGCGCGGAGCGCAGCGTGGTCCCGGTTTCGTCGCGCCGCACATCCAGCCGCGCCGATCCGACACCGTCCAGAAGACGATCCGCGATGTCCTGGCCGATCGACACGCCCACCGTTGTGCCGTCGATCACGATGTCGGCCATGCCCGAGACCGGTGCAATCGCCCCGTCGATCCGCATGTCGACCCGCCCGCCAAGGGGCCGCCCGGCCACCGCTGAAAACCGGTCGAGCCGTTCGGCCGCGAGTGTCAGGTCCAGCGCCAGCGGCATCGCGTCCTGCGCTGTCCAGGTCGCAGTCCCGTTCAGGCCATAATCTTCGCCCGCCGCTTCGATCCCGGTGACGCGAAGCGGCTGGCCGCTCCGGTAATCGACCCGTGCCTGGCCTGACAGGTCCGTGCCCACGGCTTCGGCCAAGTCGGGATCGGCCAGCGCAAGATCATTCGCGGCAAAGGACAGGTCCAGCCCGAGTGTCCCGTCTTCGGCCAATCGCTTCTGGTCGATCGTGCCCCGGCCTTGCAGCGCCAAGACATCCAGCGTCGCGGCCGGGTTTTCGAAGTCCGACACCCGCGCATCGAAGGTGAAATCGCCGTTCAGCGCCGCATCGAACGTGACCGACGCCACCTGCGTGTCGCCGTCGCCAAAGGGCAACACAACCGGACCGCCCTCGGGGCTGGAAATCTGGCCCGTGGCGTCCAGCGCATCAAGCCAGCCGCTTTCAGATACTTCCGCGCTGCCGCTTAGCGACAGCGTGTTGGCGGTGAGATCGAACTGCGGCACGTCCGTCCGCCCGGACGCATCGCGAATGACCCGCGCCTGCAGGGAGATGTCGTCGCCGAAGAAGTCCCGCCTGTCTTCCGTCAAAAGCGGTGTCGGATCGCCGTCTATATCGACCTGGAGGTCGAAACCGCCCGTGTCCGCCGGGGCCAGAATTCCGACAGTCCCGGTGATGCGTGGCTCATCATTTGTGGCCAGCTCCAGATCGGCCGTGAAATCGTCGATCTGCCCGTCACCCGCCACGGTCAGGGCAATCGACGGCGCCCCGGGGATGCCGACACGCTTGGAAACCAACCCGCCTTCTGCTTCCTCGGCAGTCAGATCGACCGCCAATCGTCGCGACGATGGATCATAGCTCGCCGCCACTTGGATCACTGCCTGCTGGCCGTCCACACGGTTCAGACCAAGCTGCACCGCGCCGCCGCCGTCATCCAGCGTGGCTGACCCGTTGACGGCGAATTCGGCCTCTTCTCCAAGCAGCGAAGCGCCAAGCTGAACCGAGGTCAGCGCGAATTCCTCGATGCGAATCTCGACAGGAAGATCGGGAATGGAAAACGGTTCGGCTTCCGCGCTCGGCACGTCCGTCCCGGCATCGGGCGCACGCGACACGACGACCGTTTCGGCGGTGAAAGAGGTGACATCCACGATCCCGCGCAACAGGGCCGCGCGGGTCCAGTCAAGCTCCACGTTCTCGGCCCGGAACCATTCGCCGGACTCGTCGGAGATCGACAGAAGCGCGATGGACGCTTCGCTCGACAGCGCGCCTTGGAAACCGCGTATCCGCACGTCGCGGCCCGCGCCGGACAGCGCGTCCTGCAGCAGGCCGGCAAGATAGCCGGGGTCTTCCTCGCTGTCCTGGGCGGCCGCAGACAGCGGCCAGTATAGGACCATCAGCAGTGTCAGAATGAAACGCATCTCAGAAAGCCTGCCCAATACCGATGTAAAGTTCATAGGCCTGGCCGGCGTCATCGCCTGTCACCGGCGTCGCCACATCCACCCGGATCGGACCGATCCCGGTATCGTAGCGCAGGCCAATCCCGGCCCCTGCGTGCCAGTCGCTGTCGCCACCAAAGCCGCTGTCTTCGGTGACCATGCCGGCATCGTAGAACCCGACAAGGCCGATATTGCCGCGCACCTTTGCGCGCAGTTCCGCCGAAACCGCGGCAAAGCTCTGGCCGCCGGTGAATTCGCCATTGTTGGCCGTCACGCCCAGCGACTGGTAAGGTTGCCCCCGCACCGTGCCGCCGCCGCCGGAATAGAACAGGTAGTCTGGCACGGTTCCTTCAAGGTCCGGCCCCCAGACCGACCCGATCTGCGCCCGGCCTGCGAGCACGAAACGGTCGTCTTCACCCAACCCCAGATAAGCCCGTGCATCCGAACTGACCTGCACCCCGCTTTCGGTGTCGTCCAGGCCAAGGAACGGAAGTCCGGTCGCCGAGATGTAAAATCCGTCAGTCGGGTTGAGGGTGTCGTTGCGCGTATCGTAGCTCGCACCGAAGGTGGCGGTCAGCAGTTGAAACTCCCGCGCGCCGAACGCGTCCTCGGTGTCGATATAGCGATAGCCAAGCCCGAACGTCCCGGTAAGCTCATCGGAAAACCGATGCGTCAAACCCGAGGAAAGGCTTGCCTGATCGCTGCTGAACCCCGGCTCGTTCAATTGCTCGATCGAGGCGCTCAGGTAAAATTCGGTATCCGGCGTAAAGGTTGCAGGCCGCCCGTAGGTGAGTCCCAGCTTGTAGTCGATATCGTTCTCGTCGGTGCCGATCCCGGAAATCTCGGCGTCGACTCTCAGCCGCTCTGCGCCCTGAAACAGGTTCCGGTGCAGCCAGAAGGCGGTCAGCTTGCCGCCCTCTTGCGTCGAAACCTCGGCGCCAAAGCCGAACCGCCGTGGCTTCTGTTCGGCCAGTTGCACGTCCAGGTCGAGCGTTTCGTCCGGTTCCGCCGTTTCCGCCTCTGAAATCGCGACGGAACTGAACACACCGGTCTGCCGCAACCGGCGCTCGGCCTGCGCGATCTCTTCGGGATCGAACACCGCGCCGTGCGGGATGCCGGCAATCTCGCGAATACGTCGGGCGTGGATCGTGTCATTGCCCGTCACCCCGATATCCCCGAACCGCAGACGTGGCCCGGGGGACAGATCGAGCTTGACGTCCAGCTCCCGGTCCGGGTGATTGGCGGTGATCCGCTGATTGACCAGCCGTGCCTTGGCGTGACCCGCGTTGCGCCAGCCTGTGATGCCGGCATCCACTGCGGTGCGGATCGGTGGGGTTCCGGCCCGTGCACCGCTGCGGAAGCTGTCCGGTATCCGGGTTCCCTCGGCCAGGGGGGCGATCTCGGCCTGGCCAAAGCGGAACCGTGATCCCGGATCGACCTGCACAAGGATCTGATCAATGTTGCCCGGCGCTTCGAAGGGCGAAATCCCGGCCGCTTCCCGGCCATCGATCGTGATCGAAATCGCCGGGGCAAAGCGTCCCGCCGCGTACATGGCCGCTACCAGACGCCCATAATCCGTCTGCGCCGCAGCCAGAAGCGCTTGTGGCGTGGGGGTCTCGGTATCCAGCAGATCAACCATGGACATCGCGTCCTTCAACTCGGAGCGAAGCGCGTCTCCCCCGCCGGACACATTCAGATCAAGCGTTTGGGCGGCGCCCATGCCGGGTAGAGCCAAAAGGCACACGCACAACATCCTGCGGTCAAACCTGGTCATCCGCCCCAAACCTCGTTCTTACACCTGAAAAGGCATAGCAGTTGAACCACCAACTCTGCAAATGAGTTCCCCGTTCCGGGCAATCACGATTTTGCCGCACGGGCGCCCCGCGGATGACCCGCACAGGAAAAGGCGGGCATGACGATGGGGCTGTCATGCCCGCAAGGGGCAAAGGGTCAAGGGCCACAGGCCATTTGCCGGCCTGCCCGCGTCAGTGCCGCGCCAAGCTGTACCCTTTGTGCCGAAGGCACGGCAGGGCGTAGGCCGGTGTCGTGCCGCGCCGCGTCTGCACCGTCATGTTGCAGGCGCGGGGCAAGCTGCGCAGGCGGATATTGTTTCGCTCAAGGCAGCGCCCCATGACCACGCGGTTCAAACGCCCGCCCTTGATCTGCCGCACACAGCGCGCGGGCAGGGCTGCCCTGTGCCGGCCCGGCACATGACCGCGCGGCACGACTTTGGGATAGCTCTGCGATTGTGTGATCTGGGGTTTTTGCGGGTGTCGCGTGATCGTGACTTTGTCGTCGTCCCGATCTCTGTCGCGCGCATTCTGGATCGCCTTTCCGATGATGAAAACCGTCGCCGCCCCGGCCAAAAGCCGCGCGATATCCTCTTCGGACGCCGCCTTTGCGGGGACAGGTGAAAACGTGGCGATGGTGGTGGCGACAACCAGGACAGCTGCGATGAATTTGCGTGACATGAGAGGGCATCCTTTCGATCGGTGACGCGCCGCACCGGGCGCTTTGAAAGGGCAGGGAGGTTGCACCCCGCCGCCTGTATCTGCCATCTCGGCGAGCTTTGACACGTCAGGCAATAACGCGCCCCGGTTATGCGATAACCACGGCACCATTATTGAATTTCCCCGCGCGCCGCCGCAGGGTGAACCCATGAAACACGTCTTTCCTTTTGTCGTCCTTGCCGCGCTCTTGGCACCTGCCGCCGCTCAGGCCGATTGCTATGCCGATTACAAGGCGAAACAGGACAATCCCCTGCGCTTGCATTATGGCGTGGCCGAGATTTCGGGCCCCTGTTCGGTGAACGCTGCGCAACGGCAACTTGCGACCCGGCTTGCACAAGCGGGCTGGACATTGCTCAATGTGGTGTCGGTGTTCGACGAAGACGGGTTAGCCGAAAGGAAAGACAGTGCCGGATCGAACTTCCTCCGCTACTGACGCGCGACGCTCCGGCACCCGGATCGTGGCCATCGGGATCAGCGTGATTGTCGGCCTGCTGCTGCTGGCCGGTATCGTGCTGTTTCTGACCTTGCCCGATGGCAACGCGTTCAATGCGCGGGTCGAGCGGATTTTCGTCGAAAACGACGACCTCACCTCGCAGGCCGAAATCAAGCTGCTCGAGATCCTCGCCCAGTCCGGCACCGCATTCTCCGACACGCTGGCCGGGTATCGCACCGCGATTTTCGTTCTGCTGATCTTTGCGACCGCGATGCTGGTCGCGGCCTTGGTGTTTCTCATGTTGCTGGTCATGCTCAATCGCCGCATGGCCCAGATCGAGCGCTCGGGGATCCAGGTCAACTCTCTCATCGTCAGCCGGGAGGAAAACACCGTCTACCTGAACACGATGGGATTCAAGCTGACCGATGCGATGATGGAGACGATTTCGATTCTGGCCGAAGCGCGACTGGACGACGACCTGCTGTCCGGTGCCCAGATCGAAGCGATGGTGTCCGGCAAGTCCGCAGCCGATTGCGACGAAGCCGCCGGGGCCACCCGGATCAAGCGCCTGCGCGACGGGTTGGGCAACCAGCTGGTCAGCGAGTTGCTGATCAAGAATATCGCCCGCCGCGGTTATATGCTCGCCATCGACAAGGACGTCATCGAGGTGGTGTAAGCCGGGACATCCGCAAAGCGGGACATCCTTTGCGCCCACCGTATTTGCGCCCATTGTTCCGGCCGCATGTTCTCATGTCGGGCTGCAAGGCAAATCCGTACGAATAAACCGTACGGCTCCGCGCCGCGCCTTGTACGGTTGAACATGCCCTGTCGTGTCATCGGTTAGGGTTGGGGGCAAATCCGCGCGATTTGGCGGGATGTCACCCTGCGTCGCATGCCGGCCCGTACAGCGGCCCCCGCTCAACCGTACAAACCGTACGGCGCGGTCAGGTATACACCAACTTCGCCGCGATCTGGGCATGCAGATCGGGCGCCGCGCCAAGCACCCCGGCTGTCTGCGGCACAGCGTTGTTGAACCGCAGGTCGACTCCCTGCCGATCCGTCACTTTCGCGCCTGCTTCCGACAGGATCAGCGCCCCTGCCGCGATGTCCCATTCCCAGCTTGGCCGCAGCGTCAGCATGGCATCATACCGCCCCTGCGCGACCAGGCACAGCCGGTAGGCCAGCGACGGGCGGTGTGCACGTACGAACTCAGGAACCGGCGCCCGCCAGTGCTTGGGGTCCATGTTGGGCGTGGTCGCCAATACGCGCGCTTCCGAAATATCTGTTTTATGCGAAAGGCTTATCTGCTGTTCATTCAGGAACGTCCCCTGCGAGAGGCCCGCCGCGTAAAGCAAGTCCAGTTCTGGAAGAAACACCACGCCCTGCGTCACGACGCCATGCTCCACCACGGCCAGCGAATGCGCCCAGGTGCGCTCTCCTTTCACGAAACTGCGGGTGCCATCAATCGGATCGACGATGAACAAGCGATCCTGCACCAGCCGCTCGGCGCTGTCCGGCGTTTCCTCGCTAAGCCAGCCATAGCCGGGCCGGGCCGTGGTCAGGCGGTCTCGCAAGGCGCGGTCCACGGCGATATCCGCTTGCGTCACCGGTCCGGCATCGCCAGGTTTTTCGTTGACTTCCAAGCCCTTGGACTTGTGGTACAGGGCGATTTCGGCCGCCTCCCTTGCGGCCTCGATCAAAAGTTCAAGATCATTCTCCAGCAAGCGTCAGACCTTCCACCAGAAGCGATGGCACAACCCGGCTCAACCACGGGCGTGCATCGTTGGCTGGCGTGATTTGCTTGAGCATTTCGACAAGATTGCCCGCAATCGTCACACCGCTCACCGGGTAGGCGACCGCACCATTCTCTACCCAGACGCCGGCTGCCCCGCGCGAATAGTCCCCTGTGTTGGGGTTGATCGTGGACCCGATCATCGAGGTCACGACAAGCCCGGTTCCCATCTCGGCAATCAGGCCTTCACGGTCCATAACTCCTTGAGTCAAAGCGATATTCGACACGCTGGGCGATGGCCCCGCGGTGGTCCCGCGCGCGGCGTTCCCGGTGGGTTGCAGTCCCAGCTTGCGCGCCGTGGCCAGATCGAGCGTCCATCCCGTCAACACCCCGTCCTTGACGATATCGCGCTTTTGCGTCGGCAAGCCTTCGGCGTCGAACGGGCGCGACCCGGCAACGCGGACACGGTGCGGGTCCTCGGTCAGGCTCAGATGCCCTGGCAGGACCTCTTTTCCCAATAAATCCAGCGCCCAGGATGATTTGCGCGCGATCGCAACCCCATTGATCGCCATCAATAAATGCCCGATCAGTGACGATGAAATCCGTTCGTCGAACAACACCGGGTAGGCCCCGGTCTTGGGCTTGCGCGGGTTCATTCGTTCCAGCGTCCGCTCTGCCGCCGTGCGGCCAATATCTTGCGCCGACCGCAAATCCGACTGGAAGATCCGTTGACCCGCGTCGTAATCCCGCTCCATCCCGGTTCCCGTGCCCGCAATCGCCACGCAGGACGTGGAGCGTGAGGATCGCTGATATCCGCCAGAAAACCCATTGCTTGCAGCAAGGTAGACGTCCTGCGACCCATAGGCGGCGGAGGCTGATGAAACCTGTGTGATCCCATCCACCTGGAGAGCCGCGCTTTCCGCCTCCCGCGCGTCCCGCTCCAACGCGTCCGGCGTCGGCTCGGGCGCGGGATCGTACATTTCCAGCCGCTCGAAAGACCGGTCCTCGGCCAATTGCGCCGGATCGGCCAGGCCGACATGCGGGTCTTCCGGTGCTTCGCGCGCCATCGCAACGGCCCGCTCGGCCATCACCGCAAGGCTGTCCGACCGCACATCCGACGATGACACGTTCGCCACGCGCTGCCCGACAAAGACCCGCAACCCGATGTCCGTGGACTCGGACCGCTCCGCCTGCTCCAAAGCGCCGCCGCGCACATCGATCGAGACCGAATTGCCGGTCACGGCAACCACGTCTGCGGCATCCGCGCCGGCGGCCTTGGCCCGCTGCAGCAAGTCTTGCGTCAGGGTGTTGAGCATCTGTGTCATGGGGCCTCCGGTGCCTCTGCCTGCGAGGCAGTGACGTAGAGCGGTCGGGACGTCACCGCAACCCTGAAGGGCCAATACACTAAGGCTCGACCGTTTCGACCACACCCAGAATCGGACCCATCCAGCGCCCGAAATCCGACCGGTTGAGCCCGGGAGCATGCAGGCGCGATACGCGGCCGTCCAGGAACAACGCCTGCGGCAGGTCAAGGTCATCGCGAAAGATGCGCCCGAATTCGTGGAATGTCACCGGCGCGTCCGAAATCGCGAAAACCACCCGCGTGCCGTCCTCGGAGGTGCCAACCCCGTTCCGGATATACCGCGAGGTGCCGTCCTCCAGGAACCTTGGGTGCAAATTCCCGTCGATCACCAACATCGGACCCGATTGCGTGGCATGGCGACAGTCCGGGCGCGCCGCTTCATAACGAAGGGTCTCGATCACATCGGCCCGACCTTGCTGGATGCAGAACACGCCGTTGGGCAAAAGCCCGAAATTTCCGGGACCTGCAGTGGGGATCACCCGCATGACCTCTTGACCGTTCTCGATGTAATGCCCGACAGGCGCGCGGTCGTCATGGTACATTCCGCCGTTCATCGCGACGGAGAGACGCCGACCCTCGGTCTTCAGTTCTGCGTCGATTGCAGAAAACTGGCCAAACCTGTCGCCCGATGGCGCATCAAGGAACAGGCGCAAATCGTCGGTGCGCGGATCAATGTCGCAGGCGGTGTAGCGCAGGCCGTCAAAGTTGCGCTCCTCGCAGACGACTTCGGACTGGGCAGTCAGGGTCGTGCCAAGCAGCGCAAGCGCCGCCAGCGTGCCCCTAGTTTTCCACGTCACGGCGGACATCGTCTTTCTCGAAAATGCGGCGGGTATCGTCCATCCGGTCGAACGTGTCGTCCAGTCGAAAGCGTAGTTCGGGCGAGAACTTGAGCGTCAGGTTCTTTGCCACGATACGCCGCAATTCGTTGCGATTGCGGTTCAGAAGCCCGAGAAGTTCGTCCTGCCCATCCCCCATCAAGGGCACGACGAAAGCTGTTGCCACCTTGAGGTCGGGAGATGTGCGGACTTCGCCCACTGTAATGGAATAGCGATTGAGGTCCGGATCGTGAATGTCGCCACGCGCCAGCACGTCCGCCAGTGTGCGCCGGATCAATTCGCCAACGCGCAGTTGCCGTTGGCTCGGTCCGTCAGAGCTGTGAGATCGGTTTTTTGCCATGAACGGGACATAAGGCTTCTGGCAGCCTTTGCCAAGCAGGGGACCAACCGCTATTGAGGCGAAAATTCACCGGCGGAGAATGGGCATGAGCGAAGAGATCGGCGTGGTTGTCACCGGAGTATCTGGACGCATGGGACAGATGCTCGTGACAGAAATCGAAAAAAACTCAAAGCTTTACCTTGCCGGTGCCATAGACCGCGCCGGGCATGACTGGGTGGGTCAGGATTTGGGCACAGCGATGGGCAGGGGCGCCAACGGTGTGATAGTGGCGGATGACCCGCTGGACAGTTTCGCGCGTGCTCAGGCGGTGATCGACTTCACCGCGCCCGCCGCCACTGTCGGGTTCGCCGAACTGGCGGCGCAGGCCCGCGCCGTGCATGTGATCGGGACAACCGGCCTGTCCGAACAGGACCTGACCAAGATCAAGGCCGCGGCGCGCCACTCGGTTGTCGTGCGCGCCGGCAACATGAGCCTTGGCGTGAACCTGCTTACGGTGCTGACGCGCAAGGTCGCTGCGGCGCTCGATGCGGATTATGATATCGAGGTGATCGAGGCGCACCACAACCAGAAGGTCGACGCGCCCTCGGGCACAGCCCTGATGTTGGGTGAGGCCGCAGCGGAGGGGCGTGGCGTCGATCTGCGCGAGGTGTCGGACCGGGGCCGCGATGGGATTTCCGGCGCGCGCGACCGGGGCGCGATCGGGTTCAGCGCCATCCGCGGGGGGGACATCGTGGGTGAACATGATGTCATGTTCGCCGCCGAAGGCGAGCGTATCATCTTGCGCCACATCGCCAGCGACCGGGCGCTTTTCGCGCGCGGTGCGCTCAAGGCGGCGCTTTGGGGCCAGGACAAGGCGCCCGGAGAATACGACATGCTGGACGTTCTGGGGCTGTCCGAAGGCTGACACGGAAAGGCGCGATGCCGGAAACCTTTTGATCCAGATGCGCGTTGGACACGTATTCTGCGTAACCCAAGCTCGAGAGGATCAAATGTTGACCCGTGTTTCCCTGATCGTGGCCGCCGCGGTTGCACTTGGCTTTCCACAGAGCGCTGCCGCCGAATTGAAGCGGATCGAAAGCAAATCCGAATTCGTGCAGATTGTGCAGGGCAAGACCCTGTCGCGACCCCTGGTGCGTCTGGCCGTCGATCAGAACGGTGGCATCACGGGACGGGGCGTGACCTGGGATGTGACCGGCTCCTGGTCTTGGCAAGACGGCTTCTTTTGTCGGGACCTGACCTGGGGAGGTGATGACCTTGGCTATGATTGCCAGGAAGTACGCGCCAATGATAGCGAGGTGCGGTTCACCTCGGATCAAGGGGCCGGAGACACGGCAGATTTCCGACTGCGGTGAGTTTCAGAAATCGATCGCCAAGCCGCCTTTTTCCCAATCCCCGTAACGCACCGGTTCCGGTCCGTCACGGCCGCCGAGCTCTTTCGGTAAGGGGGCTTCCGAGGCTGCCTTCTTGCGCCGCGCTTCGGCTTCGGCCAAGGCACGTTGCGCGGCGGGTGGCAAATCGATGGGGTTATCGGAACTCATCTCGGGCTTTCCTCTTGTATGAGTTTGATATACGCGCCATCCGGTCCCTGACAACCCCGGTCCAATACAGGAAAGTCCTTTGCCCGCACCTGCCTCTCCGCGTCGCGTAGCTCTTGATGGGTTGAGCCAGATTATCGGCGAAGGCCGGATCCTTTCGGATGTCATGGCCGATCCGCTCTGGCAGGACCTGACACCCGCCGAACGCGCTGCCGCGCAACGGCTTGTCACGGACACGCTTCGGTATCTGGGCCGAGCGGATCACCTCTTGGCCTCCAACCTGCAGCGCACGCCGCCCTTGAAGGTCATGAACCTTCTTCGATTGGCGACGGTGGAGTTGATGACCGGCGGCGCTGCGCATGGTGTCGTGAACGATGCTGTCAACCTTGCTGCGGGAAACAAGAAAACCGCGCCCATGAAAGGGTTGGTGAACGCCGTGTTGCGCAAGATCACGGCGCTGGATCAAAGCGCCTGGGATGCGGCGCCGGACACGATGCTGCCCAAATGGCTGCGTCCCAAGCTTGCCAAGGACTGGAGCAAAGCGGGTGTCGCACGGATCGAACGCGCCCATGCGGTGCCGCCGCCTGTTGATCTGAGCGTGAAATCCGACGCGCAGGGGTGGGCAGACACCCTTGATGGGACGCTGTTGCCCACCGAGTCCGTTCGCTTGTCAGCGCGGGGGCAATTGTCAGCATTGCCGGGGTTCGACACCGGCGATTGGTGGGTGCAGGACGCCGCTGCCGCACTGCCGGTTCAGCTTTTGGGGGATGTGACAGGGGCGCGTGTTCTCGACATCGGCGCGGCGCCGGGCGGCAAGACCATGCAGCTTGCCGCGCGTGGCGCAGACGTGACGGCGCTGGATGTATCCGAACCGCGCATGGTGCGGCTCAGGGAAAATCTTGCCCGGACAAAGCTGGCAGCGCGGACTGTTGTGGCAAATGCGCTGACACATCAAGACGACCCGTTCGATGCGATCCTGCTGGACGCACCCTGCTCCGCGACCGGCACGATCCGGCGGCATCCCGATCTTCCTTACGTCAAATCACAGGCGGGAATAGACGATCTGGTCAAGCTGCAACGCAGCCTGCTGCTTCGTGCGGTTCACTTTCTCAAACCGGGCGGGAAACTGGTCTTTTGCACCTGTAGCCTGCTGCGCGAGGAGGGAGAGGATCAAGTCAAGTGGCTGTTGTCGCAGACGGGCGATCTGACCCTGCTTTCCCCCTCGGCCGCCGGTCTTGACACGCGCTGGATCAGTCCTGAAGGCGGCGTCCGCCTGCGGCCGGATTATTGGCCGGACCGGGGCGGCATGGACGGATTCTACATGGCAGTGTTGCAGCGCAATGGCAGTCCGCCGCCCGCCTGACAATTCCGCCGTGACTTGCCTCGGTCACAAAGCTATGGTGCTGGGAAAAACCGCCTGCGCAAAGCCAGGCAGAGGCAGAGCTGATGTTTCGACTGGACGCCGCAAAACGGGCGCAGACCCGGCTTTTGGACCGTGTTCACGCGCGCCTGTCCGCGCGCGTCCGGCCGGCGACCGCCTTTGTCGGCCAGCCCGAACCACGAGCCGTCGGGTCCTATGCCCGCGGGCGGCAGCTGACGGCGGGCAATCTTTTGTTCGCGGGGCATCTGGTTGAAGCGCCGGGCGCGATCCTTTGGGATATTCCCCCGCCGGATGATATTTTCCTCGAAGAACTTCACGGTTTCCACTGGCTTGACGACATGGCGAGCGTTGGCGATCCGGTAACGCGCAAAACCGCGCAGGCTTGGCTGTTCGAGTGGATAACCCGCTATGGCAACGGATCCGGCCCGGGCTGGACAGCGGAATTGGCCGGGCGACGCGTGATCCGGTGGCTGCATCACGCGTTTTTCGTGTTGGGCGGCTCCACGCCGGAACAATCGCGGGCGTTCTTTCGGTCCATCGCGCAGCAGACGATATTTCTAAACCGCCGCTGGCACAGCGCGTGCCCCGGATTGCCCCGCTTCGAAGCGTTGACGGGACTCATTTCAGCCGGCCTGTCCCTGCAGGGCATGGAGGCACAGGCCGACCCTGCGATCAAGGCGCTGGGCCAGGAATGCGAGCGTCAGATCAACGAAGGAGGCGGCGTTTCGACCCGCAACCCCGAAGAGTTGATGGAGGTGTGCACCCTTTTGATCTGGGCACGCGATGCGTTGCAGGAAACGGCCCGCGCGCCGGAGCCCGCACATATTCACGCGATTGCCAAGATCGTGCCAACGCTTCGCGCATTGCGCCATTGCGATGGTGGCCTCGCGCGATTTCACGGCGGTGGGCGTGGTATGGAGGGGCGGCTGGACACCGCGCTTGCTGCGGCGGGCGTAAAGGCGCAGGTTCCGCAGAACCTTGTCATGGGGTTTGCGCGCCTGTCCGCCGGCCGCACCTCCCTGATCATTGACGCGGCGCCTCCGCCGACAGGAATGTCCAGCATCAATGCCCATGCTTCGACGCTTGCCTTCGAGCTCACGTCCGGGCGGCGTCCTCTCGTCGTGAACTGCGGGTCGGGATCGGCCTTTGGCGAGGACTGGCGCAGGGCGGGGCGGGCGACCCCATCGCATTCGACCCTGTGTCTTGACGGCTATTCCAGTGCGCGCCTGGGAGACACGACCCGGGTCGGCTCGATCAAGCGTGAGCTGCTTGACGATGCGCCGAGGAATGTGCCGGTGGAAATATCGCGCGCCACCGACGGCATCCGATTCGAGGGCGGGCATGACGGGTATTCGCGGACGCATGGCCTGACCCATGCGCGCATCCTCGAGCTGACATTCGATGGCCGCGGGGTCGTGGGTGAGGACCTTTTGGTGGCACTCAACAGCAACGGCAAGGCGCAGTTCGACAAGAAAATGGAAGACAGCCGCCTGTCGGGTATCCCGTTTGACATTCGCTTCCACCTGCATCCCGAGGTCGACACCGCCATCGACATGAATGGAACCGCTGTTTCAATGGCTTTGAGAAGTGGCGAGATCTGGGTTTTCCGCTACGCCGGGCGGTGCAACCTGTCGCTGGAGGCGTCGGTTTACCTTGAAAAGGGGCGATTGCGCCCCCGCGCGACGAAACAGGTCGTTTTAACCGGTCGCGCAATGGAGTATGCGACCCGCGTTCGCTGGTCTTTGGCCAAGGCGCAGGATACCGCCATCGCGGTGCGGGACCTGGCCGAGGACGATGCGATGCTGCTGAACTGAACACTGGGAATTTTTGCTGCCATGACCACTCTTGCCCCCCTGCGACGCGCCTTGCTTTCCGTGTCTGACAAAACCGGCCTCGTCGATCTTGCCAAGGCGCTGGATGCGCGGGGGGTCGAGATCCTGTCCACCGGCGGGTCCGCCAAGGCGCTGCGCGACGCGGATGTGCCGGTCAAGGACGTGTCCGAGGTGACTGGCTTTCCCGAGATGATGGATGGCCGGGTCAAAACGCTGCACCCGATGGTGCATGGCGGGTTGCTGGCCCTGCGTGACAATGACGATCATGTCGCGGCAATGTTCGCGCATGACATCAAGGCGATCGACCTTCTGGTGGTCAATCTCTACCCGTTCGAAGAAACGGTTGCCAAGGGTGGCGACTATGACACCTGCATCGAGAATATCGACATCGGTGGCCCGGCGATGATCCGCGCCGCCGCCAAGAACCATGCCTTTGTCACCACCGTTGTCGATGTCGAGGATTACAAGGGATTGTTGGCCGAGCTCGATGCAAACGATGGCCACACGACTCTGGCATTCCGTCAGCGGCTTGCGCAGATCGCCTATGCCCGCACCGGGGCGTATGATGCCGCGGTCAGCACGTGGATGGCTGGCGCGATCGGCGAGGACACGCCGCGCCGCCGCGTCTTTGCCGGAACTTTGGCGCAGCCATTGCGCTATGGCGAAAACCCGCATCAGGGGGCGGCGTTCTATCACGATGGCAGCAACCGCCCTGGAGTTGCTGTGGCAGAACAGATCCAGGGCAAGGAGCTCAGCTACAACAACATCAACGACACGGATGCCGCGTTTGAACTGATTTCGGAATTCCTGCCGCGCGATGGCTTTGCCTGCGCGATCATCAAGCACGCGAACCCGTGCGGCGTGGCCAAGGGACGGACTTTGAAAGAGGCGTACCAAAAGGCGTTCGATTGTGACCGCACCTCTGCCTTTGGCGGGATCGTTGCGCTGAACTCGACGCTGGACGGGGAAACCGCCGAGGCGATTTCCGAGATTTTCACCGAGGTCGTGATTGCTCCGGGTGCGCATCAGGCGGCCAAGGATGTCTTCGCGGCCAAGAAAAACTTGCGTCTGTTGATGGCGCCGGGACTGGCGAACACCGCAGAGCCGGGGACCGCCTGGACCCAAGTTTCGGGCGGGATTCTGGTCCAGAACCGCGACAATGGGCGGATTGATCTGGATGATCTGAAGGTGGTGACCAAAATCGCACCCACGGACGACCAGATGCGCGATCTGGTATTTGCCTGGACCGTGGCGAAGCATGTCAAGTCGAATGCCATTGTCTATGCCAAGGACCGGGCCACCGTGGGCGTCGGCGCGGGCCAGATGAGTCGGCTTGACAGCGCGCTGATCGCCGCGAAGAAGGCCGACCGCATGGCCGAGGCGCTGGGCTTGTCAGAGCCGCTTACCAAGGGCAGCGCGGTGGCGTCCGACGCCTTCTTCCCCTTTGCCGATGGCCTGATGGAAGCGGCGGCGGCGGGTGCCTCCTGTGTCATTCAACCCGGTGGCTCGATGCGTGACGACGAGGTGATCAAGGCTGCGGATGACGCCGGGCTGGCCATGGTGCTCACCGGGATGCGGCATTTCCGGCACTGATTTTACCAAGCGGTAAGAGCCTGCCGCAGCGAAAGGAATTTTGATGCGTCTGGTCGCCCTCGTTTCCCTGATCGTTTTCGTGGTCGACCAGATCAGCAAGTGGATGGTGGTCCATGTGATGGACCTTGCCCGCGTCGGCGCCATCGACCTGTTTTCACCCTATCTGAATTTCCGCATGGCGTGGAATACCGGCATCAATTTCGGGCTTCTGTCGGGGCATGCCGACTGGACACGTTGGGTGCTTATTTCGGTGGCGCTGGGCATCGTGCTGTTTGTGCTTGTCTGGATGCGGCGCGATCCGCCTGGGCGCATGGGGTTGGTCTTTGGGGGTCTGTTGATCGGCGGTGCGCTTGGCAATGTCGTGGACAGGTTGCTCTATGGGGCCGTTGCGGATTTTCTCAACATGTCCTGCTGCGGGATTTCCAATCCCTATGCGTTCAACGTGGCCGATATCAGCGTGTTCATCGGGGCCATTGGCCTTGCGCTTTTCCCGGGCAGCAAAAACGCCCCGTGACGGGGGCGGCAGGATGCGTTAAAGCAAGTCCGAGGCGAACACGGAGGCGGGCAGAAAACATGCCGCGCACATTGATCATACTGGCACTTTTGGCGCTGACCGCATGTGGCACGCGGCAGGACACCGCCGATCGTGACACCAATCTGCGCGAATTGCGCAATCCGTCGGGCGCGCCCGAGGAGTTCTCGATCGTGCCGCCGAAACCGTTGCAGACGCCCGACACCCTTGTCGAACTGCCCCAGCCAACACCGGGTGGCGCCAATCGCACCGACCAGACCCCGCTCAAGGATGCCGTGGCAGTGCTGGGCGGATCACCCGAACGCCTGGGCGTGCCGGCAGGCATCGGGGCCGGCGATCAGGCGCTTGTCGCACGGGCGTCGCGGTTCGGACGCGAACCGGGCATTCGCGACCAGCTGGCGCAAGCCGATCAGGAATTCCGCGAGCGTCGGTCGTTGTTCAACTGGCGCCTGGTGCCTGAAGACACGTATAACCGGGTTTATCGCAGGCAGACGCTTGATCCCTACGCAACGCTGGAGGCCGCGCGCAGGGCCGGGGCGCTCACACCGTCTGCACCGCCGCGCTGATCGCAACGCCGCTGCGCCGTCACGCCTGACAGGTCTTGCGGCTCACGATGCCGTTGGCCGGGTTGAAACCGCCCCGATGCATCGTACGTTAGCTCCAAACTAAGGAGGTTTGCCTATGCGTCGCCTTATTGCCCTTGTCGGGCTTTGCCTGTGTGCAGCCGCGCCGCTGCGCGCGCAGACAATCGAAGATCAAGTCAGCTCGTTCCAGCTTGATAACGGGATGGATGTTGTCGTGATCGAGGACAGCCGCGCACCAGCGGTGGTCCATATGGTCTGGTACCGGGCTGGATCGGCGGATGAACAGGCGGGGGTGTCGGGCGTTGCACATTTTCTTGAACACCTGCTGTTCAAAGGCACGGAAAAGCTGGAGCCCGGTGAGTTCAGCGAGATAGTCAAGGCCAATGGCGGCCGCGACAATGCCTTTACGAGCTTTGATTACACCGGGTATTTCCAGCGCATCGCGGCAGACCGTCTCGGTCTGATGATGGAGATGGAAGCGGACCGGATGAAAAACATCCAGCTCGACCGCGAAGACATTCTGACCGAGCGTGACGTGATCATCGAGGAACGCAACCAACGGGTCGAGAACGACCCCGGCGCCCTTTTCCGCGAACAACGCATGGCCGCACAGTTCCTGAACCATCCCTATGGCACGCCGATCATTGGTTGGCGGCACGAGATGGTGGGCCTCGATCTGGATGATGCGATGGCCTATTACGAGCAGTTCTATTCGCCGAATAATGCGGTTCTGGTCGTGGCGGGGGATGTGAACGCCGGCGACGTTTTGGAAATGGCGCAAGAGCATTACGGCCCGATCCCGAAGAATGAGGCGTTGCCGGACCGGGCGCGACCGTCGGAACCGCCGCAGATGGCGGAACGCCGTATCACCTTCACCGACCCGCGCGTGGCGCAGCCATATGTCACGCGCACCTACCTTGCCCCGGAACGCGACCCCGGCGATCAACGCAGCGCGGCGGCCTTGACGCTGCTGGCACAAGTGCTGGGCGGGTCGCAAACATCTGTCTTGCCGCAAAAGCTGCAATTTCAGGAGAAATCCTCGGTTTACTCCAGCGCGTTCTACAGCGGCTTGTCACTGGACGACACGACCTTCGGCCTCGTCAATGTGCCCGTCCCGGGCGTGAGCCTTGATCAGGCCGAGGCCGACCTGGATCGCGTGATCGCCGAGTTCCTGGAAACCGGCATCGATCCCGAGCAGCTTGACAGGATCAAGTTCCAGCTTCGTGCGTCGCAGGTTTACGAGCTGGACAGCGCGAGTTCATTGGCGCGGCGCTATGGGGCGGCGCTGACATCGGGGCTGACCCTCGAAGACGTGCACGCTTGGCCCGATCTCCTGCAATCCATCACGCCGGACGAGATTATCGCCACGGCGAAAGAGGTGTTCGACAGGGACAAAGCCGTGACCGGCTTTCTGCGCGGCTCCGAGGAGGTGACACAATGAAACTTTTTGCTCCGCTGGTCGCTCTGCTGGTGCTGGCAGCGCCGCTGCAGGCCGAAATTGACATCACCGAGGTTGAAACCCCTGGTGGCATCAACGCATGGCTGGTCGAAGAACCGTCCATCCCGTTCGTATCGCTTGAGTTGCGGTTCAAGGGTGGAGCTTCGCTCGACCTGCCGGGCAAGCGGGGGGCCACCAATCTCATGGCTGGATTGCTGGAAGAAGGCGCAGGCGATCTTGATGCCCGCGGCTTTGCGGAACGTGCGGAATCGCTGGCGGCGCGTTTCGATTTCGATGTTGGCGACGATTCCGTGTCCGTTTCGGCACGGTTCCTGACGGAAAACCAGGACGAGGCGCTTGCGCTTTTGCGCGATGCGATCACTCGACCACGCTTCGATCAAGATGCGATTGACCGCGTCAAGGCGCAGATCGTGTCCAGCATCCGGTCTGATGCTCAAGACCCGGACAGCATCGTGGGGCGCGCGTTCGACGAGTTGATTTTCGGCGATCACCCCTATGGGTCCCCCATCGAGGGCACGGCGGAAAGCGTGGCCAACCTGACGCGCGACGATCTTGTCGAGGCGCATCAGGGCGCGCTGGCCCGCGACAATGTCTATGTCGGCGCGGCGGGCGATATCTCGTCCGAGGACCTGGCGAATGTTCTGGATACTCTTTTGACCGATCTGCCGGAAACGGGCGCGCCGCAACCTGCGGATATCGAGGTCGAGACCGAGGCCGGGGTGACCGTTGTCCCGTTCGATGTACCGCAATCCGTGGCCATCTTTGGGCATGACGGCGTCGCGCGTGACGATCCCGATTTCTTTGCCGCCTATGTTCTGAACGAGATCCTTGGTGGAGGCGGCTTCGAGGCGAGATTGATGGAAGAAGTTCGCGAGAAACGTGGTCTGACCTATGGTGTCTACAGCTACCTGGTGCCCAAGGATCATGCCGCGCTCTATCTTGGCCGCGTGTCGAGCGCGAATGACCGTATCGCCGAGGCCATACAGGTGATCCGCGATGAATGGGCTAAGATGGCGGAGAACGGTGTCGCGCAAGACGAGCTGGACAGCGCCAAAACCTATTTGACCGGGGCCTATCCACTGCGATTTGACGGCAACGGGACCATTGCGAATATCCTTGTCGGTATGCAGATGGACGATCTGCCCGTGGATTACGTCAAAACCCGCAATGACAAGGTGGAAGCGATCACGCTTGAGGACATCAAGCGCGTCGCGGATCGGGTCTTGAAGCCGGATGCGTTGCGCTTTGTTGTCGTGGGACAGCCAGAAGGGCTGGACTCCTAAACAGCCCGGTCACATGGCACAGGGAAAAAGGCCGCGCCGGTGGTGCGCGGCCTTTTTGTCAGGCTGAAATCCTTCGACGGGATTGCCGGAATTTGCTTGCCTAGTTCAGCAGTCCTGCATGCCGCAAACCGTTGTCGATCAGATCGCGGGTCGGCTGCGACACCGGGAAAAGCGGTGCGCGCATTTCCTCGTCACACAGGCCCAATCGGCTCATGGCGTATTTCGCGCCGCTCAGCCCCGGTTCGACAAATATGCTTTGATGCAGCGGCATCAGCCGGTCCTGCAAGTCCAGTGCGGTGATGTAATCCCCGGCAAGCGTCGCCTCTTGCATCTGCGCGCAAAGTGCGGGGGCCACGTTTGCCGTGACCGAGATCATGCCGACGCCGCCCTGTGCGTTGAAGCCATGCGCCGTTGCGTCCTCTCCCGAGAGCTGAACAAATTCGCGACCGCATGTCTGGCGCTGCAAGCAGACGCGGGCCAGATCGCCGGTCGCGTCCTTGACGCCGATGATGCGGGGCAGCTTGGCCAATTCGCCCATCGTGCTGGGCATCATGTCGACAACCGACCGACCGGGAATGTTGTAGATGATGATTGGCAGATCGCAGGCATCGTGCAGCATGGTGAAATGCCGGATCAAGCCATCCTGCGTCGGCTTGTTGTAATAGGGTGTCACCACGAGCCCGGCCTGTGCCCCGGCCTTCTGCGCGTGTTGGAGAAAGCGGATCGCTTCGTCGGTGTTGTTCGACCCGGCACCGGCGATGACCGGGATGCGGCCGTCCGCTGCGTCGACCACGTGCGACACGACAGTCTCGTGCTCGGTATGGCTCAGTGTCGGGCTTTCGCCGGTCGTGCCGACGGGGACAAGCCCATGGCTTCCCTGATCGACATGCCAATCCACCAGACGTTTGAGCGTGTCAAAATCCACCGCACCGTTCTTGAACGGTGTGACCAGTGCAGGCATTGACCCTTTGAACATTGTCACGCTCCTTTTTCAGTGACAGCCTATCCGCCGTTGCAGCCGTCCCGCGAATGTGAGTTGAAGCTGGCGATCCGTCGGTTACCCTCTAGCGACGCGTCTATCCTGTTTCAGCGGAGAAATTGCAAGTGATGTTTCGGTGGACCGCCTTCCTTGTGCTCATTGCGATCGCGCTGCCTTTGGCAGGGGTTGCCCAGCAAAACCCAAGACCATTGGAACGCGCGATGGACGAGATGCGGCGCGGCAACTGGTCTGCCGCGCAGATCGAGGCACGCGGAGACGGGCAGGCGGCGCTCGATGTTATCCTGTGGCACTACCTGCGTGCAGGGCAAGGCGCGCCGCGGGAAATACAGGCTTTCCTCGCCCGCAACCCGGATTGGCCCGGTCTTCCGTATCTCAAGGAAAAAAGCGAAGGCGCGATGGCCGGAGCCACGAACGCGGCTATCCTGGACTTCTACGACGCGCATGTTCCGGAAACTGGCGCTGGTGCTCTGTCACTGGCCAGGGCGCAAGCGGCATCCGGCGATCGTGATGCTGCAACCGCAACCGTTGTTGCCGCATGGCTGACACTGCCGCTGACCTCGGGTGAACATGAAGACTTTCTGGAGAATTTTGGGGCGGCCTTGTCGGGGCAGCACGCGAAAAGGCTGGACGCGATGCTCTGGCGCGGCTTCGACAGCAATGCGCGCGCCATGTTTCCGCTGGTCGATGACGGTTGGCGCGCGCTGGCCCAAGCGCGGATTGCCCTGCGCAATGATGCGCCCGGTGTCGACGTCCTGATCGAGGCTGTTCCGCTCGAGCTTGGTGCGGATGCTGGACTGGCGTATGAACGGTTCGCCTGGCGGATGCGCAAGGGCCGCACAGACGATGCCTTGGACCTTGTGCTGGCGCGGTCGAAATCGCTCCATACACTTGGTCGCGCCGACATCTGGGCGCGACAGCGCGACGACCTGGTGCGCCGGTTGATGTGGGCAGGAGAGCACCGGACAGCCTATGAGGTTGCCGCCAGTCATGGTCTTACCGACGGGGCGTCCTTTGCGGATCTGGAGTGGCTTTCTGGGTACCTGTCCTTGCGGTTCCTGGAGGCACCGGACCGCGCAGTGGACCATTTCGAGGCGTTGCGCGGCAGCGTGGAGACACCGATTTCCCTGGGCCGCGCCGGGTATTGGCTTGGCCGTGCGGAAGACGCGGCGGGTCAAGCGGGTGCGGCCGCCGAGGCTTTTGCGTTCGGGGCGCAATACCAGACCTCGTTCTACGGGCTTTTGGCGGCCGAGGCAGGTGGCCTTCCGCCCGACCCACGTCTGTCGGGAACAGAGACCTTTCCAGACTGGCGCGATGCGCCGTTCACCAAATCGTCCGTGTTTTCGGCGGCGATTCTTTTGCTGGACGCCGACGAGACGGTGTTGGCGGAACGCTTTCTGACGCATCTGGCGGAATCGCTGGATCGCACGCAAATCGGGCAGATGGGCCAAATGCTGGATCACCTGCAGCTGCCGCATGTTCAAGTGATGCTGGGCAAGCGCGCGGCGCAATATGGCCACGAGCTACATGCGCCCTACTATGCCCTGCACCCGCTTGCCGATGTCGATCACCCGGTGCCGACCGAGTTGGTTCTGGCCATCGCGCGCCGCGAATCGGAATTTGACCCGAGGGTGATCTCTCCGGTTGGTGCACGGGGCTTGATGCAGGTGATGCCGCGTACCGCGCGCGAAGTCGCGGAATGGCTCGATATGGAGTATTCCGAACGCAGGCTTCTGATCGACCCGGTCTACAATTCCGTGCTTGGCGCGCGTTATCTCGCGCGCCTTGCGCGCCAGTTCGACGGCAATGCGGTGATGATCGCGGCAGGGTACAACGCCGGTCCGAGCCGTCCTGTACGCTGGATGGACGCGTGGGGCGATCCGCGCAAAGGCGAGATGGATATCATCGACTGGATCGAGCATATCCCGTTCACCGAAACCCGGAATTACGTGATGCGGGTCACCGAAAGCCTGCCGATCTACCGCGCGCGTCTGGGGCGCGACCCGCACCCGGTGCCGTTTTCGGAGGAACTGACGGGGTCAACCCTTTTGCCGCTGCCGCCAAAGGGTGAATAGTCCCGCTCCCACGATCAGGCTTGCGCCGAAGATCACATTGGGGCGGATTGCCTCTCCGAAGACCAGAATGCCAAGGCTCGCCGCGAAGGGCAGTTGCAGATAGGCAAAGGGCTGCACCGCGCTGGCCTCGGCCACGTCGTAGCATTTGATCAGCAGGAAATGCCCGCTCGCGCCAGTCACGCAAAGCAGGGCCATCATGACCCAGTCGAGCGGCACCATCGGTTCCCAGAACCAGATGCCGATGGCGGTCATGAACACCGCGCCTACCGTGCCGGTCCAGAAAAAGCTGGTCGCGGCGCTGTCCTCGCTGGCGGCATAGCGGGTGAGCAGACCGTAGAGCGCGAACATGAAAGCCGCGATGCCCGGTATGATGGCAAGCGGGCTGAACACGCCAAAGCCCGGTTGCAGGATGATCAGGATGCCGATGAAGCCGACACCGATGGCGGCCCATCGCCGCCAGCCCACCTGTTCGCCCAGGATGGGGCCGGACAGCGCCGCGATCAGCAGTGGATAGCAGGCAAAGATCGCGTGGCTTTCGACAAGGCCCAGATAGGTGAAGCCTAGCACCATGACGCAGATCTCGGCTGCCAAGAGCAGCCCGCGAAAGCCTTGAAGCCACGGTTGCGTGGTGGCGGCGGCGGCGCGCAGACCACCGGCGCGGCGGCTTGCAATGAACATGACGAAAGCGGCAAAGAACCAGTATCGGATCATCACCACGATCAGCACGTTGTATTCGCTGGCCAGATGTTGCGACAGCCCGTCCTGCATGGCGAAGACGAAAGTTGTCGCCACCATGAGCCAGATGCCAAGCTGATTGTTCGTCTGGGTCATATGTCAGGCGGCCTTTCGGGCGATGGTCATGTGGCGTTTGCGCCCGAAACCGGGCACGCGCTTGGTGACAAGCCCTGCCGCATCGAGTGCGCGGCGCACATGCCCTGCCGCGGTATAGGTTGCGGCGGTGCCGTCAGGCGCGGTTTTGCGCGCGACCAGAGACAGCAACTCCGGTTCCCAAAGTTCCGGGTTCTTGGCGGGAGAAAAGCCATCAAGGAACCATGCGTCCACCGACCGCGTCAGGTTTTGCAGGGTGACGCGGGCATCGCCCTCGACCATTGAAAAACGCAGATCAGTCAGGCTGATTTGCCGTGCGCCTTTGGCCCAGACCGGGGCGAGTTCGTCCGCAATGGGTTTGAGATCGGGGAACGCCTGTTGCGCGCGGATCATGTCGGCGGGCAGCATGGGGAAGGCTTCGAAACTGGTGAAATGCAGAAGCCCTTTCTGGCCGCTGCTGCGCCACAGATCCACCGCGGCCAATAGATTGAGCCCGGTGCCGAAACCCAATTCAGCGATATGAAAGCCGTCGCGGAATCGCGCGGGCAGGTCGTTGCCCGCCAGAAACACATGGCGGGTTTCGGCGAGGCCGTTGTCGAGCGAAAAATATGGGTCGTCGAACCGGCGAGAGACGGGAACATCCCCATAGCGCCAGTCGAGCGGTTCCGTCTGGAGTTCCATGATGACATACCTTAACGACAGCGCGACCTTGGCGAGGAGAGACCCAAATGGCAATGCCCGAAATCGCATCCGACATCACCGTGCGCGGGGCGGGAATTTTCGGCCTGAGCATCGCGTGGGTGCTTGCCTGTCGCGGGGCGCATGTGCAGGTTATCGACCCACATGGCGCGGGAAGCGGATCGAGCGGCGGTCTGGTCGGAGCGCTGGCGCCGCATGTTCCCGAGAACTGGAACGACAAGAAGGCGTTTCAGTTGGACAGTCTGCTGAGCGCCGAGGCGTTCTGGGCCGAGGTGCAGCAGGCTGGAGGTGTCGACCCCGGTTATGCGCGCACCGGCCGGTTGCAGCCGGTTGCTGACGAACATGCGCTGGACCTGGCACATGCGCGGACCCGAGGGGCCAAGGCGCTCTGGCACGGGCGCGCCACCTGGGACGTGATCCGCAGCGAGGATGCCGGGGAGTTCGCTCCGCAGACGCCATCGGGGTTTCTGATCCACGACACCCTGACCGCCCGGATGCATCCCCGTCAGGCCTGTGCCGCGCTCGTGGCGGCATTGGCCGCAAAGGGCATTGAGATACTGCCAGAGGCCCCGGACCGTGGGGCAGTGATATGGGCCACCGGGTGGCGCGGCTTGCTGGACCTGTCCGAGACAATGGGCAAAGCCGTCGGCGCCGGGATCAAGGGACAATCAGCGGCCTTTGCCTATGACGCAGGCGCGGTGCCGCAGGTGTTCGCAGATGGTCTGCACATCATTCCGCATGCCAACGGCACGATTGCTGTTGGGTCGACAAGTGAACGGGAGTTCGACCAGCCGGAGCGCGTAGATGACCAATGCGAGGACCTGATCGCGCGGGCCATCGCCGTGCTGCCGGTTCTTGCGGAGGCCCCGGTGGTGGATCGCTGGGCCGGGGTGCGCCCCCGCGCGCGGTCGCGGGCCCCGATGCTGGGACCATGGCCCGACCGAGAGGGGCATTACATCGCCAATGGTGGCTTCAAGATCGGGTTTGGCATGGCACCGAAAGTCGCAGAGGTGATGGCAGACCTGGTTCTGGACGGCCGCGAGTCCATACCGCCCGGGTTCAGGGTCGCGGCGTCGCTGTAACAGGCGTGGCGTCTATGGCTTTTGCGATCTCGGCCACGCCGGGATCGATCCGTGCTTGGGCAATGGAACTGTAGGCGACCCGATAATAGTTCCGGGGTGGAGCCGACCCGGCAAAAAAGGACGCGCCGGGTTCGATCAGCACCCCGGCCTTGGCCAAGCGCTCTGCCAATTCTTCGCAATCGACATGATCGGGTGCGCGCATCCAGAAACTTGATCCGCCGTAGGTGCCCTTGCCGGCGATGGTAAGACCGTATTTGCGGATCGCGTGTTCCATGATCGCACGCCTGTCATGAAGCGCCTTGCCGGTGCGGCGGATCAGGCTGTCGTAGTGACCAAGGCTGAGGAAATAGGCGGTGGTCCGTTGCGTCAGGCCCGGCGGATGGCGCATCATGTAGGCCCGCAGCGCGCGGGCCTCGCGGATGAAGGGGGCCGACCCGACCATGTAGCCAAGCCGTAAACCGGGAAAGAGAGACTTTGAAAAACTGCCGATATAGATCACGCGCCCGTCGGTATCGAGACTCTTGAGCGCGGGCATTGGCGGTTTGAGATAGGCCATTTCGAATTCGTAGTCATCCTCGACAATCAGCGCATCCAGATCGCGCGCCCGCGACAGAAGAGCCTGCCGCCGGGAAAGCGGCATCGTACAAGAGGTCGGGGATTGGTGACTGGGCGTGGTGAACACCACATCGGTCTTGGCCGGGATGGCGTCTGGTGGGAGGCCATCGGCGTCCACGTCCAGAGCGCTCAGGTGACATCTGGATTGCATGAGCATATCCCGCAAAGGCGGATAGCAGGGGTTCTCGATCACCGCGCGGCGGCGTTGTGTGAGCAGCACCTGGCTTGTCATCCAGAGCGCATTTTGCGCGCCCATCGTAATCAGAATCTGGTCCGGTGTGGCGGTGATCCCGCGCCGGGGCAGGGTGTGGCGCAGGATGAATTCCACCAGTTGCGGATCGTCCTGATCGAAATAATCGCGTGTCAGCGCCCCGAAATCACGCACGCCCAACGCCTGCAAGGCGCATAACCGCCAGTTTGCGTGATCGAAAAGTTGCGGATCGGTTTGACCATACAGAAACGGATAGCGGTATTGCGCCCAATCATGAGGTTTGACGAGGCTCGTCCCGCCGGTGAATTTCCGACCCAGCGCGCGGGACCAATCCACGGCGTCCTCCGCACGGGGGGGAGTTTCAAAGTTTGGCGGCTCCGGGGCGTCGGCAGAAACGTAATACCCGGACCGGCCTTTGGACGTCAGGTAATCATTCGCCAGCAGTTCGGTATAGGCCAGCGTGACGGTGATCCGGCTGACCCCGAGATGCGCGGCCAGCTTGCGGCTGGAGGGAAGTTTTTCACCGCGGCGGAACCGCCCGGAGAGGATGCCCGCGGCCACCATTTGCTGGATACGCGATTGCAGCGTGCCCTTGGTGTCTGGCTTGAGAAAGAAGGTTTCGACCGGGATTGCCATGAAGCGAGCCTAGTTTGGACTTATCGCCTTGGCAATCTGGTCTTAAGGGCCTGTCTGATCCGTTTCGGGGTGTTCGGCCGGAATGCGGGATTGCCCCCGGCCAAAGCTGGCAGTGCGCGGTTACTCCGACCAGCTTACGCCGGTCAGGTCTGTCGCCTGTGTCGGGGCGTTTTTCCAAAGCCCGTTGATCCGCGCATCCGCGATCGTCGGAAAGGCCAATTGGAACAGGTACCCGTTGACATAATCATCCGCGATCATGGTCTGTGCCCGTGCGAGCATCTTGGACCGTTGCTCGGGATCGCTGGTTTCGGCCAGATCGCGGATCAGCGTCTGGAACTCGGGATTGTCATACTGGAAATAGTAATCGGGGCGCGCATAGATGCCAATGTCGAACGGCTCGGTATGGCTGACGATGGTCAGACCGAAATTCTTGCCGCGGAACACTTCCTCCAGCCATTGCGCCCATTCGAGATTGGTGATCTCGGTCTCGATCCCGATCTCGCGCAGTTGCGACGCGATGATCTCGCCGCCGCGACGGGCATAAGAGGGTGGTGGCAGTTTCAGAGTGGTCGTGAAGCCATCTGCATAACCGGCCTCTTCCAAGAGGGTTATGGCTTGTTCCGGGTCGTAGGCGGACTGCGTGGTCAGATCGACATAATCGGGGTTGTGCGGTGCGAAATGCGTGCCGATGGGGGTGCCAAGACCGAACATCGCGCCGTCGATGATCGTCTGCCGGTCGATGGCATGGGCCACAGCCTTGCGCACCTTCACATTGTCGAAGGGGGCCTGCTTGTTGTTGATGCCAAGGATCGTCTCGCCTTCGGTTGAGCCGACAAGCACCTGAAAGCGCGGATCGGCTTCGAATTGGGGCAGGTTTTCCGGCGCCGGGAAGCCTGCGAAGGCGTCGATATCCTGTGCCATCATCGCTGCGAAGGCGGCGGTCGGATCCGAGATGAACTTGAACGTCGCCGCTTCGAGCGCCGGAGCCTCGCCCCAATAATCCGGGAAGCGGCTCAACTCGATGCGGTCCCCCTGGACCCATTCTTCGAACGTGAAGGGGCCGGTGCCGATCGGGGTCTGCTTGATTCCCTCGATGCTTTCAGGCGCGACGATCACCGCGTCGCCCCATGCCATGTTGAACAGGAAATTGCCGTCTGGGGCCGAAAGCGTGACCTCGACCGTTTGCGGATCGATGACCGTGACCTCATCGATGCCGTCGAAGAGGGACTTCTGCGCGTTGGCGCTGTCGTCCGCGCGGGCGCGGTCGAGGGTGAACTTGACATCCTCGGCCTCCATTGCGCTGCCGTCATGGAATGTCACGCCGTCGCGCAGATTGAAGATGTAGGTGGTGCCGTCCTCGTCGATCTCCCAGCTTTCGGCAAGACCGGCCACGACCGACCCGTCCGACATGAATCGTGTCAGCCCTTCGAAAACGTTGGAATAAAGCACCGAGTCGATCGCTCCCGCTGCCGCGCTTGTCGGGTCCAGGTGCGGTGGTTCGAGTTGCAGCGCGATGGTGAGGTCGGTTTGCTGCGCCAGCGCAGGCGATGTCAGCAGCGCGGCGCAAGCGGCTCCGCGAAGGAAATGAGCGGTCATGGTGTCCCTCCAGTTGTTGTTTCGAGTGTCACGTCAAATTCCGTCGTGATCAAGCCTCGGATTTTTCGTTTGGGGTTGGCTTGTGGTCTTGCGGCGGAGCGAGGGGCGCTGCCCCTCGCGCTCCCCGGGATATTTCTCAACCAGAGAAGCCTAGGGGAGCAGCAAGCTTTCGAGGCTGCGCCCCATGACCTTGGCACTGTCGAGCATGTCGGTGACACCGATCCATTCATCCGGTTTATGCGCAAGTTCGAGCACACCGGGGCCGTAAGCGATGCAGTTCTTCAGCTTGCCAATTCGATCGATATGTTTCTGGTCATAGCTTCCGGGGGAGGCAACATAGGTCGGCGCTTGTCCCAGAACATCGCGGATGGCCTCGTGAACGGTGGAAACGATCGGGGCCGCCTTGTCGGTCATCGACGGGATCACGCGATTTATTTCCCGGATTTCGTAATCGAAATTGTCCCGTCGTGCCTTCAGGTCGTCGAGAAGGTCGATCACCTCTTGCCGGACCGCTTCGATTGGCTCTTCCATCAGGAAGCGGCGGTCGATCACGATGCGACAGCTGTCTGGCACACAATGCGCAGGCAGGCCGGTGTCATCCGCGGCCTGTTCGGATTGACCGCCGTGAATCGAGTTGATGTTCATCGTTGATTGCCGTGCGCCTTCGGGGACGACAGGCATTTCCGTCCAGCGCGATGCCATGGCCGGAAACAGCGTCTCTTCGAAGGCGTGCAGCACAGCCCCCATGTGGCGCACGGCACAATCGCCCAAAAAGGGCATGGAGCCATGCGCGATTTCGCCTTTTGTTTCAATTTCTGCCCACCAGCCGCCGCGATGGCCCAGGCAGATGCGGTCCTTGTTCAGAGGTTCGGGGATGATCACATGTTGTACACGGTCTGGCGCGAACCAGCCTTGTTCGGCCAGGTAAGCCACACCGCCGTAGCCGCCTGATTCCTCGTCCGCGGTACCGCTGATCTCGATGGAGCCAGCGTATCCTGGATGTTCTGCGATGAAGGCTTCGGCGGCGATGATCGATGCGGCGAGACCGCCTTTCATGTCACAGGCGCCGCGCCCGTAGATCCTGTCGCCTTCGATATCTGCGTTGAAGGGATCGCGTGTCCAGCCCTGGCCAACCTCAACGACATCGGTGTGGGAATTGAAATGCACGCAAGGGCCCGGCCGCCCTCCTTCATGGCGGGCGATCAGGTTCCAGCGCGGATAGCGCTCGCTGTCTCCGAGCGCGTCCTGGGCGCGGACCCATGTCGTCTCGAACCCGGCTCTGGTGAGCCGATTGTCGAGGTAATCGCAGATCGCGGCATAGTTTTCGCCCGGCGGGTTCAACGTGGGAATCGCGATAAGATCTCGCGTCAGCGCGATCAGGTCCTCGCGCGTGGCCTCAATCCTCTGGTACAGTTTTTCAAGCATGTCGCACCTCTTTTTCCGATGCTTGTCGCGTGGCATGACCGGATTGGCAAGGGTCAGGGCCAGCGCAGCGGCGGGATGCGCCCAACCGGGACCGGCCCCAAAAGCAGCGTGCCATCATTGATGCCGAGGGTGACATCAAGACTGTCGCGGGTGCCGTTGAAGGTAGACAGCATCGCAAGCAGATCGATCAGCCCATCTGCGGCTGCGGCCGGCAAATCGCCGTTTTCGCGCGCCGCGTCGATCCCGTTGCGCCAGTTTTCGGCCGAGATCGACATGTCGCCGGTCAAAACACCCTGCGGATCGATGCTGGCGGCAAGGGACACTCGGAACGTCACGTCGCCATATGTGATTGCGGATCGTTTCAAGTTGACCCGCGTGGGTCTTGGCGGGCTATCTGACCGCGTGTCGAGGCGCAAAGGCCGGTCGAATTCAATGTCCATCTGTGCGCGCAGTGAGGCGGGCGCGTCGGACCCGATGCCGGAGGCTGCGGTTGGAAGGGATGTGGCAATGCGGCCTGCGGAAACGGCAATACGGTAGGTGGCGTCCGTGGTGGCGAATTTTTCCAGCGCGAAATTTGCATCTGCCACCGCAACAGAGACGTCGGGGCCGGCAATGTTCAAAACCGGAGCTTCGGCATTGCTGCGCAGGATCTTCTGATCCTCGAAAACGACGCTGGCGCGCAGACCATCCGAAGAGACTGCCATTTCGCCATCCGGCATAACGAGCGTCTGCGTATCGGGCCACACCAGGATCACGTGAGCGGGTTTGTAGCTGAGCGCGAGGATTTGAAGAAAAGGCGCGCGCCAGGCAAATCCTCCCTCGGGTCCGGTGATGTCCGGGTTGGTGATCGTCAGATCGGTACGGCTGGGAAAGCCACGCATGGTCAGGTCTGTGTAAGTCGCCGTCCAGCCCTTGGCGCTTTGCCCGGCGAACCAGTCTTCGACGTCAGATCGGAAATCCTGCGCCGCGTGGAACCACCAGCCGCAATAGGCCAGTGTTGCAACGATTATCACGACAAGTAGGCGTTTCACCCGGGCATCCTCTTTCGTTCGTGGCTTGTTTGGTGTTTACCGCGCTCAATTGGGCAGGACCAGCAACATGACGCTTTGGGTGTTCGGATACGGATCGCTTTTGTGGAATCCCGGCTTCACGCCAGTGGAGTCGGTTCATGCGCGGCTTCATGGCTACGCACGCAGCTTTTGCATGCGGTCGGTCCATCATCGTGGGACGAATGATCTGCCGGGCCTTGTTCTGGCGCTTGACGCGCAAAACGGCAGTACCTGCGACGGTTTGGCGTTGAAAATGCACGAGGCAGAATACGATGCGACCATGGCCTATCTGCGTGAGCGCGAACTGGTCTCTGCTGCCTATATCGAAAAGATGCTGCCGCTAGATCTGGGTGACGGGCGCGAGGTCACCGCAGTCACTTACGTGATCGACGCCGACCACAAACAATATTGCGGATCGCTCCTCCTTGAGGAGCAGGCGCAAATCATCGCGCGGGCCGTTGGCGGGCGGGGACCGAACAGCGAATACCTGTTCAATACGGCAACGCATCTTGCGGAGTTGGGCATTCCTGATGCAGACTTGAACTGGTTGTATGATCGTGTGCGTGAGTTGATCGCTTAACGTCTTGGCGATTGGCGGCGAACCGCCTAGGGTGCGTCGAGACGAACAAGAAACGCGTCAGGAACCGTCCGAATGGACCAGCCCGACATCGAGGCCGAGCCACATTTCTCCCAGCCTGTCCGCCAGGTGCTGTTGATGCTCATTGTGTTGGGCCTCACAGGATTTGGCGCGTTTTTCGCATTGCCGCGGGTGTTGCCCGTGTTCCAGGCGAACCCGTATCTGAACGGGTTTATCATCTTCGTGTTCGTGATCGGCGTGTTGGCCTGTTTCTGGCAGGTCTGGCAACTGATCCAATCCGTCCGGTGGATCGAGCATTTTGCGCGGGACCTTGGGCGCGGGTTCCAGGAAAAGCCGCCGCTTCTGCTGGCGCCGATGGCAACTCTGTTGCGGTCGCGCGGCAAGCGGATGCAGATCAATACCACCTCGACCCGGTCGATCCTTGATTCCGTGGCGACCCGGATCGACGAGGCGCGCGAGATCACGCGCTATATCGTGAGCCTTCTGATATTCCTTGGCCTTTTGGGAACGTTCTACGGTCTTGCCACCACGATCCCCGCCTTGGTTGATACGATCCGGGGGCTGGCCCCAGAGCAGGGCGAGTCGGGAACCGAAGTGTTCGGGCGCCTCATGGACGGGTTGGACAGTCAGTTGTCCGGGATGGGCGTCGCGTTCGCGTCGTCGCTTCTGGGATTGGCCGGGTCGCTTGTCGTGGGCCTGTTGGAGCTGTTCGCCGGGCACGGGCAGAACCGGTTTTACCGCGAGCTCGAGGAATGGCTCAGTTCGATCACAAAGCTCGGATTTTCCAGCGGCGATGCAGAGGGTGGCGGTGAATTGGGCGCGGCGGGTGTCGTGCTCGACCAGATGATCGAGCAGATGGAAACGATGCAGCACCTCTTTGCCCGGTCCGAAGAAAGCCGCTCCGAGATCGAGAACAGGCTGGGCCAGTTGAGCGACACGCTGGAGCGGATGACCGAACGCATGGAAGCGACGGCCCCAAGCGCCGCGTCCTTCGCCCGGATCGCGGAGACCCAGGAACGGTTGATCGATGTGCTGAGCCGGACATCGGAGAACGAAGGGCTGGATGCGGAAAGCCGGATGCGGCTTCGCTCCATCGACGTTCAGATGTTGCGCATCCTCGAAGAGGTGGCGGCCGGGCGACAGGAGACAATGGCCGAACTGCGCACCGATCTGTCGGCGATCAACCGCGGATTGGATCGGCTCGCGCGGACAACGGGGCGCAAGGCCGACAAAGGCGAGGTCTAGCCAATGGCCCTTTCGCGGCGCACCGGGACGCGGTTTCAAGCCTCGATCTGGCCGGGTTTCGTCGACGCGATGACCGGGCTTTTGCTTGTTCTGATGTTCGTGTTGACCATTTTCATGGTTGTGCAGGCGGTCCTGCGCGACACGATCACCGGTCAGGAGAATGAACTCGACACCCTGACCTCGGAAGTCCAGGAATTGTCCCGCGCACTCGGGGTTGCGGAGCGACGCAACACCGCGCTGAGCAACGAGTTGGGAGAGCTGACCTCCACGCTGGATGACACGCAGGCGCGTCTGACCGAGCAGGAGGCGATTATCGCATCGCTTTCGGCCACACGTGACCGTCAGTCGGCTGCGCTTGACGCGGCGAACGACCGCATAGCGTCCTTCGAAGAGCAGGTGGCCGGTCTTTTGTCGGAGCGCGATGCAGCCCGCGACCGGGCTGCAGGGCTTGTGTCAGAACGTGATGCGGCGCGCGAGAGGGTCGCCGAGCTGACCGAAACACGGGATGAACTGATCTCCGAGCAAGAGGCACTGAACCTTGCGCTTGCCAGCGCACGCGACGAGATCGACGCACAGATCGAGACTGCCCGCCTTGCCGCGTCGCGTCGCGAAGCGCTTGAGGCCTTGGTGGCCGATCTGCGTTCACGGAACGCCGAAGCGACGGAACAGGCCAGTACGCTGCGTGCCGAAGTCGAAAGCCTCGAGACCGAATTGAGCGAGGAGGAAGCCGCGAAACTGGCAGAGGCTGCGGCGGCCGAGACGTTGCGCGACCGGTTGAAAGATGCCGATGCGGAACTTACGGCGATGACACTGGCGCTGGAGGAACAGCGCGCGAAAGCCGAGGAAACGCTGACCCTGCTGGCAGCCGCGCGCGCCGCCGAGGACGAGTTGAACACACAACTGGCGGCGGCCTTGCTCGAAGGTGAGGAGACCGCGAAGACCTTGCAATCCCGTCTGGAGTCGCAAGCAGACGAGATCGACCGCCTGGAATCCGAACTGGACGCGGCGTCGGTCGAGCAGTCAACATTGACGTCGCTGGAGGCGCAGTTGTCCGATGCCTTGGCGCGTGTGACCGAGGCCGAAGCCTTGGAAGACCGGCTCGAAGACTTGCGGGCCGAAAACGCGGCCTTGTCGCAAGATCTGAGCGTGTCTGAACAGTCCACTGCCGAGATGCAGGCCACTCTTGAGACGTTGCGCGCTGCCTTGGCCGAGGCGAAGGCAGAGGCGGCAACGCGGTCGGACACGGCGCAAACGCTGGAAAGTCGGTTGGCGGCCGCCCTTGCAGAGCAATCGACCACGGAAACCACGCTGGAGGACACGCGTGCCCAATTGGCAGCGGCTGTCGCAGCGAAAGTGGCGGCGGAAACGGCCCTGCAGGATCGACTGTCCGAAGCAGAGCGGCGCCAGACGCTTTTGGCACAGGCGCGTGACCGTCTTGCGGCGGAACAGGACCGCGCCACTGAGGCGCAGCGCCGGACCGAGGTATTGAACCAGCAGGTCGGTGCGCTGCGACGTCAGCTTTCGTCGTTGCAGGCACTTCTCGACGAGGCCGAAGCGCGGGATGCCGAGGCCCAGATCCAGCTCGACAGCCTTGGCAGCGAACTCAACGCGGCCCTGGCGCGGGTTGCCGCGGAAGAACGGCGCCGCCGGCAATTGGAAGAGGCGGAACGCCAGCGTCTGGAAGACGAACGCAAGCGGCTGGAGGAGGAAAGGCAACGGCTTGCCGGGCAGAATCAGGACTTGGAGCGGTACCGTTCCGAATTTTTCGGCCGCCTGCGCGACGTGCTGGGGGACCGTGATGGCGTGCGAATCGAAGGGGACCGCTTCGTGTTTTCGTCGGAAGTCCTGTTTCCTCCAGCAGAGGCCAGCCTGTCGCCCGAGGGCCGCGCACAGATCGCAAATGTCGCGTCGATCCTGCGGGACGTGGCGCAGGAAATTCCCGCCGGCCTCAATTGGATCATTCGCGTGGACGGGCATACCGACAATCTGCCCTTGTCCGGACAGGGGGAATTTGCCGACAATTGGGAACTGTCGCAGGGCCGGGCGCTGTCGGTGGTTCGCTACATGATCGACGAGCTGGGAATTCCGCCGCAGCGCTTGTCGGCAAACGGGTTCGGGGAGTATCAACCCGTGAACACCGAAAACACTGCAGAGGCGCGTGCACAGAACCGACGTATCGAATTGAAGCTGACCGAACAATAGCCGCTATTGCACCGACACGTCGGCGTGGCGCACGGCAATGATCCTGTCGCCTCGTATCATGCGGGCATAACCCCGGTAATCGCCCTTGGGCCATCCCAGATCTGGCGCGCGTCGCCCATAGGCCCGCATCAGCTCGGCCTGATCATCGCCGAGCCGCGCGCTGTGTTCGAAAATCATTCCCTCGGGGCCGGTCAGGGTGAAGGCGATCTGGTCGTATTTGTTGCCGTGAAAGGCGTGGGCATAGAGCACCATCGCATCTCTGGGTGTCAGGGCGGCCCGGCGAGCATCGCCGCTTTTCACGTCGATAAGGTCCGGAACGGCGTCCGAAATACCGACGGTGAACAGCCCCGCATCCGTATATTTCGGCGTGTCACTCCAGAGTGTCTGCAGCGGGGTGCTGCACGCGTTGTCCTGTTTCGGGGCAAAGGGATCCACGACCTCTGTGCCTTGCGTGACTGTCAGGTGCAGATGCGGATAGTTGGTAAGCCCGCTTAGCCCGACTTCGCCCAGAAACTGCCCGCGCAAAACACGCTGACCCGGGGTCACACGCACGGAGCCGAGTTTCATGTGGCAGTAAACCGACTGGTAGCCGTTGCCATGGTCGATCCGCACTGCGTTGCCGCATTCTTGGCCGTTCAAATCGGTGCCGGGGACATATGGTTGATCGGGCCGTGTGTTGCGGATGGCCTGAACACGGCCGTCAGCGGCCGCGATCACGCGCACGCCCTTGTTCATCTGGTCAAAGCCGAGAAGAGCGAAATCCGTGCCGCTATGGCCATCACTTGTCTTTTGGCCGCATCGGTAATCAGCGATGTCTTCGCTCTGGGCCACATCGGGGTAGTTCTCGATCACGCAGGTCTCACCCAAGACGCACTCGATCGGCGGTCCCAGAAAAGAGACGTCCGCCACAGACTGTGTGGCAGACGCGAGAAGTATTGCAAAAACCGTCCGGATCACTCGGCCGTCAGAAGCGGGGGCTTCTTGCTGGACAGCCGCGGGTCTTCCGGGCCGGAAAGATCAAGCGTGAGCTTGCCATCCTTGACGGACACCTTGACGACACCGCCCTTGGCAAGTTGGCCGAACAGGAGCTCCTCGGCCAGCGGTTTCTTGATCTCTTCCTGAATCACGCGACCGAGGGGGCGTGCGCCCATCTTGTCGTCGTAGCCCTTTTCGGCAAGCCATTCCGCGGCCGGTTTCGTCAGCTCTATGGTCACGTTGCGGTCCATCAGCTGCGCCTCGAGTTGCAGCACGAACTTTTCGACCACACGCAGGATCACGGATTTCGGAAGCGGTCCGAAGGAAATCACCGCGTCCAGGCGGTTGCGGAACTCCGGCGTGAACGTGCGTTCGATGGCCGCCGTATCCTCGCCCTCGCGACGGTCGCGCGCAAAGCCGATGGCCGCCTTCGCTTGTTCCGTGGCACCGGCGTTTGATGTCATGATCAGGATCACGTTCCTGAAGCTGATCGTGCGCCCGTTGTGATCTGTGAGCGACCCGTGATCCATCACCTGCAGCAGGATGTTGTAGACATCCGGGTGCGCCTTTTCGATCTCGTCGAGCAGAAGCACACAATGCGGGTGTTGATCGACCCCATCTGTGAGCTGCCCGCCCTGGTCGAACCCGACATAGCCCGGGGGAGCCCCGATCAGGCGGCTGACGGCGTGCTTTTCCATGTATTCCGACATGTCGAAGCGCAGCAGCTCTACACCGAGCGTGTCCGCCAATTGCTTGGCCACTTCGGTTTTGCCAACGCCCGTGGGCCCGGCAAAGAGATAGTTGCCGATGGGCTTTTCAGGCTCACGCAGACCGGCACGGGCCAGTTTGATCGCGGAGGACAACGCGCCGATCGCGGCATCCTGCCCGAAGACCACGCGCTTGAGGCTGCCTTCCAGATCCTTGAGCACCTCTGCATCGTCCTTGGAGACGTTCTTGGGTGGGATGCGTGCGATCTTGGCGACAACCGCCTCGATCTCTTTTGCGCCCAGCGATTTGCGGCGTTTCGATTCGGCAACCAAATGCTGCGCGGCCCCTGCTTCGTCGATCACGTCGATGGCCTTGTCGGGCAGCTTGCGGTCGTTGATGTACCGGGCTGAAAGCTCCACGGCCGACTTGATCGCGTCAGCGGTATATTTCACGCTGTGGTGCTTTTCGAAATAGGGCTTGAGACCCTTGAGGATCTTGACCGCGTCCTCGACCGTGGGTTCGTTCACATCGATTTTCTGGAAACGGCGGCTCAGCGCGCGGTCCTTTTCGAAATGTTGACGGAACTCCTTGTAGGTCGTGGATCCCATTGTCCGGAGCTTGCCGCCCTGCAGGGCAGGTTTCAGCAGGTTGGACGCATCCATCGCGCCGCCAGAGGTCGCCCCGGCGCCGATCACGGTGTGAATCTCGTCAATGAACAGCACCGCGTCGGGGTGTTCTTCCAGCTCGGTCACAACCGCTTTGAGCCGTTCCTCGAAATCACCGCGATACCGTGTGCCCGCCAGAAGCGCACCCATATCGAGCGAATAGATTGTCGCGTTCCGCAGAACTTCGGGTGTTTCGCCGGCGACGATCTTGCGTGCGAGACCTTCGGCAATGGCCGTTTTGCCAACCCCGGGGTCCCCCACCAAAAGCGGGTTGTTCTTGCGACGGCGGCAAAGCACCTGGATGCAGCGTTCCACTTCGGAGCTGCGACCGATCAGGGGGTCGATATCGCCTTCGCGCGATTTCGCGTTCAGATCGACGCAGTATTTTGCCAGCGCCGATTCCTTTTGTTCGCCTTGCGGCTCCTGGGCCTGTGCTTCTTCCTCGGGTTCCGACGCGCCGGTAACAGGGCGGCTTTCTCCGTAGGCCGGGTTCTTTGCCACGCCATGCGCAATGAAATTGACCGCGTCATAGCGGGTCATGTCCTGATCTTGCAGGAAATAGGCGGCATTGCTTTCGCGTTCCGCAAAGATCGCGACCAGCACGTTTGCCCCGGTGACTTCGGAACGTCCCGAGCTTTGGACATGAATCGCGGCCCGCTGAATCACGCGCTGGAACGCGGCTGTTGGCACCGCTTCGGAGCCTTCGATGTCTGTCACCAGATTTGACAAATCATCGTCGATGTAATCGACCAGCGTGGTGCGGAGTTCCTCGGTATCAACGGAGCATGCTTTCATCACACGCACCGCATCGGGTTCATCGACCAGCGCCAGCAGCAAATGTTCCAGCGTGGCGAATTCGTGTGATCGGGAGTTGGCCAGAGCCAGCGCCGAGTGGATTGCCTGCTCAAGAGTGTTCGAAAATGAAGGCACGGATGAGTGCTCCTTCTGTCTTTGCTTTGCGCCGCAGGGTACGGAACAACTGTGATCTTCTTCTTAAAGTTTGGTCGTTGCAGACAAAGCTTCAAGTTTTTTCTTCGGCTTGACACGACACAATTGGCGGATTGCGCACAAGTTCATGTGATTTTGCCTCAGTACCGGTCTTTGCGGGCCCGAATTTCGGCAAACACGTCGACCGGGTCTGACCCGGTCATATCGAGGTGCGCCTGAATGGCGGGGTCCGTGGCGCGCAGGAACGGGTTTGTCGCCACTTCCTCGGAGAGTTTGCTGGGAACCGTCGGTTCGTCGTTGCCTCGCATGATATCTATGCGGTCCATGCGGTCTTTCAAGGCATCGTTGTCGGGATCGACAGTCAGGGCAAAGCGTCCATTGTTCCGGGTGTATTCGTGACCCGAACAAATGAGCGTTTCCGGATCCAGCTCGGCCAGCTTTTGCAGGCTCTCCCACATCTGGGCAGGCGTACCTTCGAACAGGCGCCCGCATCCAAGGGCCATAAGGCTGTCGCCGGTAAAGGCATAGCGCGACGCGTCCAGGATAAAGGCGATATGCCCCTCTGTGTGTCCGGACACATCCAGTATGCCGACCTGCTCGCCCCCGAAATCGAACGCATCGCCTTCGGCGACCTCGCGGTTCAATCGGGGCAAGCGGTGCCTGTCGGCGCGCGCGCCCGTGACTTTTGCATCATAGTGCCCCAACAGATCGTCCACCCCGCCGATATGGTCATGATGGTGGTGGGTCAGCCAGATGTCGGTCAGCGACCAGTTCCGCGCTTTCAATGCGTCCAGGACCGGTCCCGCGTCAGGAACATCAACACAGGCTGTGTCACCACTTTCACTGTCGTGCACGAGGAATACGTAATTGTCGGACAGTGCGGGAAGGGTGACGAGTTCAAGAGGCATGGCGTTTCTTTCTGTCGTGGTTACACTCTGGTTTACGTAGCCCAAATAACGTGGAGGCCCAAATGCATCTCGATGTCCAGCGGCTGCACAACTTCTACTATCGCAGTGCGCTTGGCCGCGTGGCACAACGTGTCGTGCGCGATCAGGTTCTCGCATTCTGGCCCGAAGCGAAACAGCAATGTGTCGGTGGCTTTGGCTTTGCCGTGCCGTTGTTGCGCCCGTACCTGCCGGACGCCCGTCGCGTGATCGGCCTCATGCCGGCGCAGCAAGGGGTGATGCCTTGGCCGGCGGGGCTGCCCAATGTGTCCGTCCTGAGCGAGGAAACGCTCTGGCCCATCGAGACCGGACGCTTCGACAAGCTGGTGGTCATGCATGGGCTGGAGACGTCGGAACGGCCCTCTGCGCTGCTCGAGGAAATCTGGCGCGTGCTGGGGCCGGGGGGCAAGGTGCTGATTATCGTGCCCAACCGTTCCGGGCTTTGGGCGCGGTCGGATGCGACACCCTTCGGCTTCGGGCGCCCGTATTCGATGGGGCAGCTCGAAGCACAGTTGAAAGCGCACAACTTTGCGCCGCAACGGCACAAGGCGGTTCTCTACCAACCCCCATCCACGCGACGCTTCTGGATGAAGACGGGACGGTTCTGGGAACAGATGGGGCGCAATGTTTCGGCGATCGTGGCCGGTGGCGTCCTGATGGTCGAAGCGACAAAGGCAAGCACAACGCCGCGCGGAACCAAGGTGGAAAGCCGGGTTCTCAATCCGCTCGGCAACCTGGTGCCGAAACCATCGGGCAAGCCGGTGCGCGCACGCGTGCAGGGCAAAGCCGCCGCCCGGGCATGTGACGACCGATGCGACAGATACGTGTCGGCGCGGTCTGATACAGGCCCGGATGACGCGGGGTGCACCAACAGGAATCGCCGGAAATAACCGCGTTCAAGGCGAAAGATGAAACTTTCTTGCGCGCAATCGGTCGCACCTTGTGGTAAGCCCTTGTAAACATGGGGGACGGAGGCAGGTCCAAAATCACCTTACCGTGTTGCGGGCTTGGAGCACCTCTGCTACATCCGCGCTGATTTCTATGCCTCGCGGCATTTACCAAACTGAAAACGCCTCTGACCACCGGGACTCCGGGGGATCGGAGACAGAATAGCGGAAGGGTGGACGTGTCTGAAACAGCATCCATTTCCTCGGGCATAGCGGATCGTTATGCCATGGCGGTTTTCGATCTCGCCAACGAGGGTAAAGAGCTCGACAAGCTCGAAGCCGATCTCGATGATCTGTCAGCCGCGCTATCCAGCAGTCCGGAACTGACCGACCTGATCCAGTCACCGGTGTACAGCCGCGACGAGCAAGCGGACGCAATCGGCGCCGTGGCGGCCAAGATGGGCCTGACCAAGACGCTGCAGAACGTGCTGTCGCTGATGGCGTCCAAGCGTCGCCTTTTTGTCCTCCCGCAGATGATCAATCGCCTGCGCGATCTGATCGCCGAGGAAAAGGGGGAGGTGACCGCGGATGTCGTTTCCGCCGTCAAACTGACCGACAAACAGTCGAAAGAGCTTGCCAGCACGCTGAAGACAAAGGTTGGCAAGGACGTCAAGATCAATGCGACCGTTGATGACACGCTCATCGGTGGACTTATCGTTAAAGTGGGCTCGAAAATGATCGACACGTCGGTCCGCTCCAAGCTCAACTCCCTGCAAAATGCTATGAAAGAGGTCGGATAAATGGGTATCCAAGCAGCCGAAATTTCTGCGATCCTAAAGGAGCAGATCAAGAACTTCGGGCAGGACGCCGAAGTCACCGAGGTGGGCCGCGTCCTGTCCGTCGGTGACGGCATTGCGCGCGTTTACGGCCTTGATAACATCCAGGCGGGTGAAATGGTCGAATTCCCGGGTGGCATCCGCGGCATGGCGCTGAACCTCGAAGCCGACAATGTCGGCATCGTGATTTTCGGCTCTGACCGGGACATCAAGGAAGGCGACACCGTCAAGCGCACGAACTCGATCGTGGATGTGCCCGTCGGTGATGGGCTTCTGGGCCGCGTTGTCGACGGTCTGGGAAACCCGATTGACGGCAAGGGTCCGATCAAATCCAAGGGCCGCGCCGTTGCCGACGTCAAGGCCCCCGGCATCATCCCGCGCAAATCGGTGCACGAGCCGATGGCAACCGGCCTCAAGGCGGTCGACTCCATGATCCCGATTGGCCGGGGCCAGCGAGAGTTGATCATTGGCGACCGTCAGACAGGCAAGACCGCCGTGGCCCTGGACGCGATCCTCAATCAGAAGTCCTACAACGATGTCGCCGGCGACGACGAAACCAAGAAGCTCTATTGCGTATACGTCGCGATTGGCCAGAAGCGCTCCACAGTGGCGCAATTGGTCAAAAAGCTCGAGGAGAGCGGCGCGATCGAATATTCGATTGTTGTCGCTGCAACCGCGTCCGACCCCGCGCCGATGCAGTTCCTTGCGCCCTATGCGGCGACCTCCATGGCGGAATATTTCCGCGACAATGGTCGCCACGCGCTGATCGTCTACGATGACCTGTCCAAACAGGCCGTTGCGTATCGCCAGATGTCTCTGCTTCTGCGCCGCCCGCCCGGCCGCGAAGCCTATCCGGGCGACGTTTTCTACCTCCACTCGCGTCTTCTGGAGCGTTCGGCCAAGCTGAACGAGGATAACGGGGCAGGGTCGCTGACCGCACTGCCTATCATCGAAACGCAAGGCGGTGACGTGTCGGCCTTTATCCCGACAAACGTGATCTCGATCACCGACGGTCAGATATTCCTCGAAACCGAACTCTTTTACCAGGGTGTCCGCCCGGCCGTGAACACCGGCCTGTCGGTGTCGCGCGTCGGCTCCTCGGCCCAGACCAAGGCGATGTCCTCGGTTGCCGGCCCGGTGAAGCTGTCACTCGCGCAGTATCGCGAGATGGCTGCATTTGCGCAGTTCGGCTCCGACCTCGACGCGTCGACACAGCAGTTGCTGAATCGTGGCGCGCGCCTGACCGAGTTGATGAAGCAGCCGCAGTATTCGCCGCTGACCAACGCGGAAATCGTGTGTGTCATTTTTGCAGGGACGGACGGATATCTCGACAAGTTGCCGATCGATCGGGTCAAGGACTTCGAACAGGGCTTGCTCAGCCACATGCGTGGCAAGCGCGAGGATATTCTTGACTGGATCACCAAAGAGGATCCGAAGATCAAGGGTGATGCCGCCGACAAGCTCAAGGCTGCTATCGACGAATACGCCGCCGACTTTTCGTAAGGAGACGCGGCAATGCCCAATCTCAAGGACCTGAAAAACAGGATCTCGTCGGTCAAATCGACCCGCAAGATCACCAAGGCCATGCAAATGGTGGCCGCCGCAAAATTGCGGCGGGCACAGGACGCGGCTGAAATGGCGCGTCCTTACACGGAACGGTTCAACGCCGTGATGGGGTCGTTGGCCGCCAGCGTTGGCGACAGCGATACCGCGCCGAAATTGCTGCGTGGAACGGGCAAGGAAGATGTCCATCTTCTGGTAGTCATGACGGCAGAGCGCGGGCTGTGTGGCGGTTTCAACGCCAACATCGCCAAGCTGGCCAAGCAGAAAGCCGCCGATCTGGTCGGGCAGGGCAAGACCGTCAAAGTCCTGACCGTCGGCAAGAAAGGCCGCGATGCCATGAAGCGGGATTACGGCGATCATTTCGTCGGCCATATCGATCTGACGGACGTCAAGCGTATTGGCTATGCAGATGCCCAGGGCATCGCCAAGGATGTGCTTGCGCGCTTTGACGCCGAAGAATTCGACGTTGCGACGATCTTCTACGCCGAATTCGTCAATGTCGTCAGCCAGACGCCCAAAGCTCAGCAAATCATCCCGGCAGCGTTCGACGCCCCCGAGGAAGAGGGCGGGTCGAGCACGCTTTACGATTACGAACCGGACGAGGAATCGATCCTTGCCGATCTTTTGCCCCGCGGTGTCGCAACACAGATTTTTGCGGCGCTTCTGGAAAACGGGGCATCCGAGCAGGGGGCCCGGATGAGTGCGATGGACAATGCCACGCGGAACGCGGGCGATATGATTGACCAGCTCACCATTGAATACAACCGTTCGCGTCAGGCCGTGATTACCAACGAACTGATCGAAATTATCTCGGGCGCTGAGGCGCTCTAAGAACCGGAGACGAAACATGGCAAACGAAAAAGGCAAAATCACCCAGGTGATCGGTGCCGTCGTGGACGTTCAGTTCGGCGATCACTTGCCGGCAATCCTGAACGCGCTGACCACTGACAACAACGGCAAGACGCTGGTTCTGGAAGTGGCGCAGCACCTTGGCGAAAACACTGTCCGCACCATCGCGATGGATGCCACCGAAGGCTTGGTGCGCGGTCAGGAAGTCGTGGACTCGGACGGTCCGATCTCGGTCCCGGTGGGCGATGCCACTCTCGGCCGCATTATGAACGTCGTCGGCGAGCCGGTGGACGAAGGCGGTCCGGTCAATTCCGACGAACGCCGTCCGATCCACGCGCCGGCCCCCGAATTCGCGGAACAGTCAACCGAATCGGAAATCCTCGTCACCGGAATCAAGGTGATCGACCTGCTGGCACCCTATTCCAAGGGCGGTAAGATCGGTCTCTTCGGCGGCGCCGGCGTGGGCAAGACCGTTCTGATCATGGAATTGATCAACAACATCGCCAAAGTGCACTCCGGGTACTCGGTGTTTGCCGGTGTTGGGGAGCGGACCCGCGAGGGCAACGACCTTTATCACGAGATGATCGAATCCAACGTGATCAAGCCGGACAACCTGGCGGAAAGCCAAGTGGCGCTGGTCTACGGCCAGATGAATGAGCCTCCGGGCGCACGTGCCCGCGTCGCGCTGACCGGCCTGACCCTGGCCGAACAGTTCCGCGACGCGTCCGGGACAGACGTTCTGTTCTTCGTCGACAACATCTTCCGCTTCACGCAGGCGGGCTCCGAGGTGTCGGCGCTTCTTGGCCGTATTCCCTCGGCTGTTGGCTATCAGCCGACGCTCGCGACCGACATGGGCCAGATGCAGGAGCGGATCACCTCGACGAAATCGGGCTCGATCACCTCGATCCAGGCCGTCTACGTGCCCGCGGACGACCTCACGGACCCGGCACCTGCGACAACCTTTGCGCACCTCGACGCGACAACGGTTCTCAACCGTGCGATTTCGGAGCTCGGGATTTACCCCGCTGTTGACCCGCTCGATTCCAACTCGCGCCTGATGGACCCGCAGATCGTGGGTGAAGACCATTACCAGGTGGCGCGTGACGTTCAGGGGATCTTGCAGCGCTACAAGTCACTTCAGGATATCATCGCCATTCTGGGGATGGATGAACTGTCCGAAGAGGACAAGCTGACGGTGGCCCGTGCCCGCAAGATTCAGCGCTTCCTGTCGCAGCCGTTCGACGTGGCAAAGGTTTTCACCGGCTCCGACGGGATCCAGGTGCCGCTCGAGGACACGATCGCATCGTTCAAGGCGGTTGTGGCCGGCGAGTACGACCACCTGCCCGAAGGGGCGTTCTACATGGTTGGTGGCATCGAGGACGTGAAAGCCAAGGCCGAGAAAATGGCAGCCGACGCGGCCTAACACGGGCGCTCATGCGTTCTCGCGGCCGAGGTCGCGGGGACGAGACCCAAAAGGAGATCCCTCATGGCAGAGACCATGCAATTCGATCTGGTCAGTCCCGAACGCAGCCTGATGTCCGATCAGGTCAAGTCGGTTCAGATTCCTGGCGCGGATGGTGACATGACAGCGATGCCGAACCATGCGCCGCTGATCACGACACTGCGGCCTGGCATCCTGACGGTCGAGACCGAGAAAGGCACCGAGGAATTCGTTGTCACGGGCGGTTTCGCGGAAATTGGCGAGGGCCTGTCGGTCCTGGCCGAGCGGGCCGTGCCGCGCGCGGACATGGACCAGGCGGCCTATGAAGCGATGGTTGACGAGGCGCACGAGACCTACAAGAAGACCAAGGAAACGTTCAAGAACGAGCCGGGTCCAGTCGATGACGCGGCGAAGCTGTTGTCCGACATGGTGGCCGTTGGCTCGCATATCGGGCTGTCGCCCAAGCAACCCGCCCTGTGACACCCGGATCTGGTTGAACCAAGGAAAGCCTCGCTTTGCAGCGGGGCTTTTTTGTTGGACGTGGCGTGCAGACCTATGGAAATCATGGACGGATCGGGAGGCTGGCATGCAGATCGTCAACAACGCGCGTGTTGGAATTGATCAGGGATCGGTCGATCTTTTCTCGGATTTCGAGGAAGGTGGCGAGATGTGGACCGGCGCGGGATCGCGGATGCGGCGCAGCTGGGTACGCTTTGGCCAGCCCTTCGCAGCGCCGCCGATGGTGCATGTATCGCTGACCCTCTGGGACATGGACAGCGCTCATAATGTACGGGCGGATCTGACTTCGGAGAATGTGAGCGAGGCCGGTTTCGACGCGGTCTTTCGGACCTGGCTGGACACGCGGGTGGCGCGGGTTCGGATTTCCTGGATCGCGGTCGGAACAGTTTCGAGCGAGGATGACTGGGACGTCTCCTGATTTTGTCCCATGCGTGAGACGCCTCCTCACCCCAGGGATTTCAAAGACTTGCAGAGACAGTTTTACGATTGATTAACCTTTTGGGGCATAATCCCGCGCGTCGCGCGGTTCCCTCGAAGGATGCTGACCCCGATCCAATCCTGACATGGCCCAGCATGGCCCGGCGGCAGGATCGATGAATGATCCGCCGAAATTGAGGCATTGTTGTCGGCCTGCGTCGCGCCTAGGTTTCCAAGGAACAACTGCTGGAGTTTTCGATGACCAATCCGCTGCTTGAGACCTGGGACACGTCATTTGGCCTGCCGCCGTTTGATCGCGTGGACGACACAGATTTTGCCCCCGCGATCGAGGCTGCGATGGCGCAGGATCTGGCCGAGGTCGAGGCCGTCGCCAATAACCCGGAGCCGCCGAGTTTCGAGAACACGATCGAGGGCCTGATGGCCACCGGCGCCTCGCTGGACCGCGTTTTGGGAGTGTTCTACAATCTTGCCGGGGCCGACAGCACCGACACACGCGAAGAGGTCATGCGAGAGTTTTCGCCGAAACTGGCGGCGCATGCGGCGGCGATCTACGGCAATCAAGCCCTGTTTTCCCGGATCGAGCAAGTGTGGCTGGCGCGTGATGCGCTGGACCTGACGCCGGAACAGGCGCGGGTGCTGATGCTCACCCATCGCGGATTCCTGCGCGCGGGTGCCGCGCTGACCGGAGATGCGGCGGCGCGGATGACGGAGATCAAGGGGCGGTTGGCCACGCTTGGCACGCAGTTCGGGCAGAACCTTCTGGCGGATGAGCGCGGGTGGCAGCGGGTGCTTTCGGATGAAGATTTGACCGGGCTACCGGAGTTTGTCGTCGATGCGCTTAATGGGGCGGGACGCGAGCGTGGGAGTGACGGACCGGTCCTGACGCTGTCGCGGTCGGTGATCGTGCCGTTCCTGCAATTTTGCCCGAACCGGGCCTTGCGCGAAGAGGCCTGGCGCGCCTGGGTGGCGCGCGGGGCCAATGGCGGCGAGACGGACAATCGCGAGATTGCCGCAGAGGTTCTTGCCCTGCGACAGGACCGCGCGCAGTTGCTCGGGTATGCCGATTTCGCGTCCTACAAGCTTGAGACAGAGATGGCGAAAACGCCCGAGGCGGTGCGGTCTTTGTTGATGGGAGTGTGGGAGCCTGCGAAGGCGCGGGCGCTGGAAGATGCGGCATTGCTCGAAGAGCGGATGCGCGCGGATGGCATCAACGGGCCGTTGAAGCCGTGGGACTGGCGTTACTATTCCGAAGCGCGGCGGCGGGACGAGTTCGCTTTGAACGAGGCAGAGGTGAAGCCCTATCTGCAACTCGACCGCATGATCGAAGCGGCGTTTGCCTGTGCAAACCGCTTGTTCGGGCTGCAATTTCGTCCGCTTGATGTGCCGCTCTACCATCCCGACGCGCGCGCCTGGGAGGTAACGCGCAACGGTGCGCATGTGGCGGTGTTCATCGGGGATTATTTCGCACGGGCGTCGAAACGGTCGGGCGCATGGTGTTCGGCCTTTCGGTCGCAGCGCCGGTTTCCCGATGTGCAGGGGCCGATCGTGGTGAATATCTGCAATTTCGCCAAGGGCGACCCGGCGCTCTTGTCTTATGACGATGCGCGAACGCTGTTTCACGAGTTCGGCCATGCGTTGCACCAGATGTTGTCGGATGTGACCTATGACATGATTTCCGGCACCTCGGTGGCGCGCGACTTTGTCGAGCTGCCAAGCCAGTTGTTCGAACATTGGCTGGAAGTGCCGGAGGTCTTGCAGGAGTTCGCGACCCATGCCGAGACCGGCGACCCGATGCCGAAAGAGATGCTGGACAAGGTTCTTGCCGCCGCGAGCTATGACATGGGGTTCCAGACGGTGGAATATGTCGCGTCGGCGCTGGTGGACCTGAGTTTTCACGAAGGGGACCCGCCCGACGACCCGATGGCAGAGCAAGCGCGGGTGCTTGCCGATCTAGGGATGCCGGAGGCGATCGTGATGCGGCACGCGACGCCGCATTTTGCGCATGTCTTCACCGGAGACGGCTATTCCTCGGGCTATTACAGCTATATGTGGTCCGAGGTGATGGATGCGGACGCGTTCGAAGCGTTCGAGGAGGCGGGTGGCGCGTTTGATCCGCAGATGGCCGAAAAGCTGGAACGGTTCATCTTGTCGGCCGGCGGATCCGAGGAGGCAGACGTGCTTTACACCAGGTTCCGCGGACGGATGCCCGGGGTTGAGGCGCTGCTCAAGGGGCGCGGGCTGGTGGCCTGACCAAGGTCTGTGCCTTGCCGGTTGCCGGCCCGTCCCAAACGGATCGGCTCAGTCTTCGGAGGTCAGCTTTTCGGTTTGCAGGAAGCGTTCGAAGGCATCGAGGTTGATGGCTTCGAATTGGCCGAAGGCCTGCATCCAGATGCTGACATCGCGCAGCGCGTCGGGTTCCAGTTTGCACCATTTCACCCGGCCGCGTTTTTCCTGGCTGATGAGGCCGGCGTTGGACAGGATCGCCAGATGTTTGGAAATCGCGGTCAACGACATGTCGAAAGGGTGCGCCACGTCGGTGACGGCCATATCGTCTTCAAGCAGCATCGTCAGTATCTGACGGCGCGTCGGATCGGCCAGGGCGGCGAAGACGATGTCCAGTGTCGGGGTCATGCAGCGCAGTAGACGACAGGGTCGGATAAACTCAACCAGAAAGTTTAATATGCGCCTTGGTGCCGCGGTGCGGGCTGGACGGCTGCGCGGCATCGGTCCGCTGCGCCGTGTTTTCGTGAAAACTGTTTTATATCAGAGGTATAACGGAATGATCCCAGTGGGTCATGAGCGCTTGACTCGGGCCATGCCGCGCCGTAGCACATGCGCAAGGTTCCGAAGGGGGCGATGACGTGTCTGAAAGCGATCCGAAGCAACGGCTGAAAGAGCTGGAAGCGCGGATTGCGGCGGCCAAGGGGGTCGAAAAGGACAAGCCGCACCAAGAGGAACACTACAGCCAGGCGCAACATGCGTGGCGCATGGTGATTGAATTGGTATCCGGTCTCGGGATCGGATTCGGCGTCGGATACGGGCTTGATGCGCTTCTTGGAACGCGGCCCTGGTTGATGGTGCTGTTTGCATTGCTGGGCTTTGCGGCGGGGATCAACGTGATGATCCGGACCGCCAAGGAGCTTCAGGGACAAAAACTGGCCGAGATGGCCGGAGAGGACGAGAGGGATCGACATGGCGACGGAAGCTGAAGGCGGCGGGCTGGTATTTCACCCGATGGACCAGTTCATCGTCAAGCCGGTGTTCGGCGACGGTGCGGTGGGTATGTTTACCTTTACCAACATGGCGTTGTGGCTTTTGCTGGCAGTTGTTTGCGTGATCGCGCTGATGGTGCTGGGCACGTCCAAGCGCGCCACGGTGCCGTCGCGAATTCAATCCGTGGCCGAATTGGCCTATGGTTTCATCTACAAGATGGTCGAGGACGTGACCGGCAAGGATGCGGTCAAGTATTTCCCCTACATCTTCACGCTGTTCATGTTCATCGTGTTTTCCAACTTCCTCGCGCTGATCCCGACCTCGTTTTCGCCGACATCGCATATCGCCGTCACGGCTGTTCTGGGCTTCGGCGTCTTCATCGCGGTGACCGTTCTGGGGTTCGTCAAGAACGGCGCCGGATTCCTGGGGTTGTTCTGGGTGGCAAGCGCGCCCCTGGCCCTGCGCCCGATCCTCGCGATCATCGAGCTGATTTCCTATTTCGTGCGCCCTGTGAGCCACTCCATTCGTCTTGCAGGCAACATCATGGCGGGCCACGCGGTTCTCAAGGTGTTCGCGGGCTTTGCCGCGATCACGGCCGTCGCGCCCTTGTCGATCCTCGGCATTACCGCGATCTTTGCTCTCGAAGTGCTCGTGGGCTTTATCCAGGCCTATGTGTTCACGATCCTGACCTGCGTGTATCTCAAGGACGCGCTGCACCCGTCACACTAAAACACGGTGCGTGACACCACGCACCCTATGCTTCAACTTCCAATCGTAAGGAGAATTCACATGGAAGGCGATCTCGCACATATTGGCGCAGGCCTGGCAGCAATCGGTTCCGGCGCAGCCGCAATCGGGGTGGGCAACGTGGCCGGCAACTACCTCTCGGGCGCCCTGCGCAACCCGTCCGCTGCTGCATCGCAGACGGCCACGCTCTTTATCGGTATCGCGTTTGCAGAAGCGCTGGGGATCTTCGCGTTCCTCGTGTCGCTGCTGCTGATGTTCGCCGTTTAAGCTTCGGACGAGTATCCTTACGCGCGGGCGGTGCTGCGATGACGCGGCCCGCCCGATGTAACGACAGGTTCCGACGGAGGACGACATGGCAACCGAAACCACTGGTACAGCCAGCGCATGTGTGGGTCCGGATGGCAGCGCCATCGGCATGCCGCAGCTCTGCGCCGACTGGATGCCGAACCAGATTTTCTGGCTTCTGATCGCGTTGATCGCGATTTATCTCGTCTTGTCCCGAGTTGCCTTGCCGCGCATCGCAACCGTTCTGGCGGAACGACAAGGCGCAATCACCAACGACATCGCGGCGGCGGAAGACCTCAAGACGAAGGCGGCCGAGGCGGAAGAGGCCTATAACAAGGCACTGTCGGATGCCCGTGCTCAGGCGCAGGACATCATTGCAAAGAACAAGGCCGAGATGCAGGCCGAACTCGACAAGGCTATCGCCAAGGCGGATGCCGAGATCGCCGCGAAATCCGCTGAGTCCGAGAAAGCAATTTCCGAAATTCGCGCCTCAGCCGTGGAGAGCGTCGAAGCGGTTGCCAAGGATACGGCGGGAAGCATCGTTGCCGCGCTGGGTGGGCAAGCGGATGATGTCACGATTTCTGCCGCGGTCGACGCGCAGTTGAAAGGGTGAGCGACATGCAACGTATCACATTGAGTGCCGCCGCGACCATGCTGGCCAGCCCGGCCTTTGCTGCCGGGGACAAGCCCTTCTTCTCGTTGGGCAACACCGATTTTGTCGTGACGCTTGGCTTCCTCGTCTTCATCGGCATCCTGATCTATTACAAGGTGCCGACGTTGCTTGTGGGCATGCTGGACAAGCGCGCCGACGGTATCCGCAGCGAACTGGACGAAGCCAAGGCGCTGCGCGAAGAGGCGCAGGCGCTTTTGGCCTCTTACGAGCGTCAGCAGCGCGACGTTCAGGAACAGGCGGATCGGATCATCGCGCATGCCAAGGAAGAGGCCACCCTCGCCGGTGAGCAGGCGCGCAAGGACCTGGAAAAATCCATTGCCCGGCGTATGGCCGCAGCAGAGGACCAGATCGAATCGGCCCGCACCAACGCGGTGAAAGAGGTTCGGGACCGGGCAATCGCGGTCGCGGTCCACGCGGCGCGTGACGTCGTGGCCAAGCAGATGACAGCCAAGGATGCGACCAAGAGCATCGACGACGCGATTTCCGAAGTGGGCAAGAAACTCCACTGACGCGCAGCCTGTCTGTCTGGAGTTCAAGGGCCCCGGTTCACGCCGGGGCTTTTCGTTGTGCGGCAGGCCAGATACGCAAAGCCCGAATCCGGGGCCGCTTGGGCGGCTTGCGTGGACCTTCAGACGATTGATCTGCCAGACCCGGTCAATCCGGCTCTGGAACCCGCGCGCCGAAGAGGGCCGATCCGACGCGGATATGCGTGGCACCAAAGGCGATGGCCTGTTCGAAATCGTCACTCATGCCCATCGAAAGCTCAGACAGCCCGTTGCGGTCGGCCAGCTTGCGGAGCAGGGCAAAATGCAGCGACGGGGTTTCGTCGACCGGGGGGATGCACATGAGACCCTGCACCGGCAGGTCGAGGGCCTTGCAGTCCTTGAGGAAGGCGTCGGTATCATCGGGGGCGATCCCGGCCTTTTGCGGTTCCTCGCCGGTGTTTACCTGGACGAAAAGCGGTGGGCACTGCCCCATCTCCTGTGCGAGGCGGGCAAACGTCTTGGCGAGCTTCGGTCGATCCAGCGTGTGGATCGCATCGAATAGTTCGAACGCCTGGCGGGTCTTGTTGCTTTGCAGGGGGCCGATGAGGTGCAGGTCGATGCCGTCATAGCTTTCGCGGAAGTCGGGCCACTTGCCGGCGGCCTCTTGCACGCGGTTTTCGCCGAATGCGCGGTGGCCTTCGTCGAGAACGGCGGCGACGCGGGCGTTCGGTTGCACTTTGGAAACGGCGATCAGGGTAATGCCGGATGGATCACGGTCCGCGTCCCGTGCGGCCTGTTCGATGCGGGTGGTGATATCGGTCAATCCCATGGTGTGTCTCCCCATGCGTCAAAGAAAGGTTGCAGCGCGCTTTCGTAGCGGCGCCATGCGGCGGCAGAGCTTTGGTAGATCGGCTGGCGGACCTGATGCAGGCTCAGGGTTTTCACGGTGCCCGTGTTTTCATGGAAGCTGAGGCATTGGTCTTCCCAATCAAGACCGGCGGCCGAGATCAATGCACGGGACTGCGTGTCCGGGTCCGACACGAGGTCTTCGTAGCGGATTTCCGTGAAGCGGTCCGGCAGCGTGTCGCGCCAATGGGCGATGATCCGGCGGAAGGCTTTGATCGTGTCGGCGATCGTCGCGAAATCATTGGCATAGCGATGCGTGCCGCCACGGAAGTGGTTCTTGTAAATCGACAGGGCGATGTCGCGCGGATCGCGATGCACCACGATGAAGCGCGCGTTGGGCAGCGTGGCGTGCAAGAGACCGTAGATCAGAAAGACCATGATGGATTTGTCGGTCAGCCATGCCGCGTCGCTTTGTGCGCGCCCCCGATTCTGCTGCTCCAGCCGCTTGGCGAACCGGGCCAGCTCGGTCTGTGGCAGGCCTGCGAGGGTTTTCATCTCGGCCCCCGCGCCGAAGCTGGTGTAGGCGGTCCGCAGGGCGGTTGCCATTTCGCCGCCTGCATGGGCGTGTGAATGGCTGGCGATGATCTGTTCGGCAAGGGTGGTGCCCGAGCGGGGCAGGCCGGTGACAAAGATCAGGCCCGGCTGGGTGCCAGCGCTTTCGGAGACCGGGACAAGACCGGCTTGGGCGTCGACCACCCCGCGCCATTCGTCCCGGCGCGCGGCGATGTCATCGGGCCAGAGCGCGGCCTGTTCGGCATTGGCGCGGTGCAGGTGGGGGAACACCTTGTCGCTTTGCCGGGTATCTTCCATCGCCTTGGCGAGCGCGTAATGGATATGCATGCGGCCCTGTGCCGACAGCTTTGGATGTCTGGCCAGCCGACGCATTGCCCCGATCAGCGGGTCCGCCGGTTTGAAGCGAATCGTGGCGGCGAACATGCGGTACAGTTCGGCCTCGTTCGGGTGCTTCTTGAGCAGGCGGCGGAACAGTTTTTCCGAGGCGTCGAATTGGCCGATCTGTTGCAGGTAGAGCGCCTTGTCGGCTTGCGGAGCGATGGCGGACCGATCCAGTGCGATCCTGGCGTCAAAGAGATCGAGCACGCGGTCGGTGTTGCCAGCGCCGCGATGCGCTGCGATCGCCTCGTCGAGGATCGCGGGTTCTGTCGGGCGCAGGGCGTAGGCCCTGTCGATGGTGCGGCACCACGTGGCGACATCCCCCATCTGGGCGGCGATCCGGGCGCGCTTGAACGGGAATTCGGGTGTCTGGGGGTGTTTGAGGGAAAGGGCATCCAGACGCGAAGCGGCGTCGCGCAGATTGCCGGATTTGGCAAGCTGCAAGGCGCGGGTATACTCTGCCTTGATCTGTTGGGGTGTGCCGGTGTTCATATCCGCCTCTTTTGACGGCTTTGCTACTTGGCCCCGGCGCAAAAGAAAAGAGCGGGCGCAATGCCCGCTCTTTCCTCAA
>Ga0102932_1000007_pt1 | contig 91655 bp, 92 predicted proteins | sample SalPonR1_C_D2_MG_FD_78212 | JGI IMG/M metagenome (GOLD analysis project Ga0102932, IMG submission 78212) | Salt pond soil microbial communities from South San Francisco under conditions of wetland restoration - Salt Pond MetaG R1_C_D2_MG | ecosystem: Environmental > Aquatic > Marine > Intertidal...
TACCATAAACTTGTAATTTCTAGAAATAGGTAACATCGAAGTAATTAAAAGTAAAGCAATCAATATAACTATACTAAGAAAAAGATAATAGATAACTTTAGTAAATTTCATTTTTAAATAACTATAAATTTAAATTATCAAACCCTTTATAGGTTGTCCGAGTGATTCTCGGACAACCGAAAAGAGTTTCAATAATTACTGTTGCCCTTCTTGAACAGCTTTCACTTTAAAAGTAGCATTTATACTATCACCTTGGAAGTCATTAGTTGCATCTTTATCTAGCTGAAAATCGAAGAAATAAGATCCATATTCATTTGGATTTAATGTAATCTCATGATTATCTTTAATCCCATTACTGCTTTTGGAAAGATCCCACAGATTACCATCATAAGAAAATCCAGTTTTTCCTTGTCTTCTAATTTTTACATTTAATTTCTTTGCAAATTCTTTTGCTCCCACCCAACCACTATTGCTGCTCTGTGTATAATTCAGAGCACTAACTTTTATACTATCCACAACATTAGTTAAACTCCCTGTATTTTTCAGGTGTAATTTTTTTTCTCCTGTCCATTCTCCCGGAGCCATATCACTAAAGTTAACTGAAAAATCTTGAGCACTTTGGCCGCTTAGACTCAACTCAAGTGTTCCTGCACTAAAAGTATTTCCTTCTGAAGTTTCTGTACTAGTAAAGTAAGCTGTTGTTGCACCAACTACCATAGCAGCTGCAACTCCTATTATTGCTAAACTAAGTAATATTTTTTTACTCATTTTATTTATTTAATTAATTTGTTTTTGACCTTTTTGAAAATAAATCAACCTTTTTAATTTCCTCCCTATTTACGAATACATTTAGTATCCGTGTTCTACCTTCATTTTAAAAACAGAACACGAAAACCAAACAAAAAACCGCTCAATCTAAAAGCGGTCTAAAATTAAATAATCCCTATTAAAATTTTCTATTATTAAATTCTGCCAAAATTTATGAAAAGACATTTTGTTAGTTCTAGTCCTCCCACCTAGATATTATTTGTACTTTTATTCTATTGTTATCTTTTAGTTTTGTCAAGACTTTTTTAAAAACCTCTTCTTGGGTGCCAAAGTTAGGGAGGAATTTCCGCTTCGGCACCCAAGAACAAGACCTAAATAAATAATATTGTCAAGTATTAAACTTTACTACTAAAAGTCTTTTTTGTCAAGAGCAAAGAACACTCCAAGCGTCCTCTTCTTAAATAGTTTGACAAAAAGAAAAAAATATGTAAGATAATAAGCGCTGTTGAAATTTAACTCAACTAGCCTGTTCCTTCTAATTTAATAAGGAAAGGAAGTGATAAATGAAAAAAGGGAAACCCAGTAACATTACTTTATTAGTTAATAGACACCGTTTTATTGGAAAGAATTTATTAAAAAAGGAGTGGTAAAATGCGTAAATCATTAGTATTCTTATTTGCATTAACTTTAGTTTTTGGTGTAACTTTTGGTGCTGCTGCTTGTTGTTTTAGTGCAGATCCTGTTAATCAAAATGTAAGAGTTAGAGCTCCGTTCTTATTGGAAGCTTCTCATACAGGCAACGTTAACTTCGTGTTTGGTATGGATGATTATGAAAGAGGTTATATAAGAAAAAATAATCAACTTTTTTTAAAAGTAGGAGCTCCTGATAATTGGGATATAGGTGCTAGTGTTAACAATAATGGCTCTGGTGTAGCTAACGCTTTAAAAGCAACTGCTGGACAAGGTTGGATAGATCTAGAAACCTGGACCAAAAATATAAGAAGTGGAGTTAATGGAGTAACTAGTTTTTGGATCGATTATATGGTTGAGATGGAAGACCTTAACAGCAATTGTGATATTGATCATACAGTAACTGTTACTTATAATTTCATCTAATTTAGATCCCTAAAGGGAGGAGGAAAATCCTTCTCCCTTTTTTTAAAACGAAAGGAGGAAAAGTAATGAAAGAAATTATTTCTGTTGTAATATTTTTAACATTATTTATTTTTCTTGTAACAGGAAATGTCTTAGCTAATCAGAAGATGGTTATAGTTGACTACTACAATATGATTGATGCTGAACCAGGAGAAGTAGTTGCAGATAGCATTTCTGTTCGAAACCCAGCTGATATTGAGGCTAAAGTTGAAATTTGGGTACAAGACTGGAAAACTACTGTCCAAAACGGAAGAATAGTTAAAAGTGCAGTTGAAGGAGCAGGAGTTTTAAAACAATCTTTAGCTCCCTATCTTGAACTTAGAAGTCCAACAGAGATGACTATCCCACCAAAGGAAACAAAATATATTAACTTTATAACAGAAGTACCTAAGGAAAAGAAAGGTAGTTATTGGACAGCTATTGTGGTTAGTCAGTATTTTGAACAGCCCGAAGAGGAAGAAAAAGAAATTAAACCAAATAAAGGAAAAATCAAAGTAGACTCTAGAGTAGCCTTCTTTTCGAAAATAATTCGCTCTAATGAAAAAAATGATAATCTAAAACCTTGGATTAGTTATCTTTCAAAACCAGAAAAAAATGAAAATGGATTAATTTTTAAAGCAACTTTAGAAAACAGAGGAAAGGTAGCTTTTTTCTATCCTTGTGAGCTTATAATTTACAAAGGTTTAGAAAAAGATGAAAATCCGATTGTTAAAGTAAATGACAGAGAAGCTATAACTAGAGAGGTACCTTTCTATCTTTTTCCCAAAGAAGACTTAGAATTAAAATTAGAATTACCAGTTAATCTTCCACCAGGAGTTTATACTGCTAAATTAAAAATTCAAATGGAAAGAGGTGAATACGCTCCTGTAGCCTGGAGAGAATTCAGAGTAAAGGAGTGATGATATGAAAAAATATCTTTTGTTTGCAATAATAGCTATATTTATTTTTTCTTCATCAGTACTCGCTACCAGTACGATTGATTATAATTTTTCCATAGACACTCCAATTTACAAAGAAGGAGAAAATGTTTTTGGAGAGAAAATCTTAGGAACCGCAAGAATTGGAACATCTTTTCAGAAAAGTTATGGTAAAGTCAGTCTAGGAGGAGAGGTTTCTAGTTATCCCTTAGTAGGAAAATCAGAAGATCTATTAAATTATGCTTCTATTAGAGGAAGTATTGATTGGTTCGAAGCTGGACGACTCGGAGGAAGTTTAAGTAGAGATACACTCGGCATTTCTTATTCTGATAATTTATTCGGAAATGAAAATTTATCAGCAACCATAGAGAATAAATGGTATATAGAAGATGAACGGACTACTCAAAGATTATCCCTAAGTTACAAGAAAAAATTACCTAACAATCAAAATTCAATCTCAATTAATGCAAGTTGGAATGTTGAGAATTTAAAAAAGACACAAAACGCATCTATTTCCGCTTCATATAATGGAAGTTTCCACTATATGGATGGAAACAAATTAAATACTTCTATAATCGGAGAAGTTTATGATAAAGATGGAAAACCTATCGAGGGAGTCACTATTAGAATTTTAGTTAATGACAAACTGATAAAAAGAGTAAAGACTTCTCAAGGAGGAACTACTTCATTTGGTGAGTTGGAACCTGGAGACTATAAAGTACAATTATTAGTTGATAGCTTACCAGAAGAATATGAACTTGTCTCAGAAAGAGAAAAGAAAATCACAATAGAAAAAAATCAGATAGAAAAAGTTAGTTTTGAGGTAATTGAAATAAAAATTTTAGAAAAAACAACTTTCAATGCAAAACTATAAATAAACAAAAGGCTGACCCACTAAAGGTCAGTCTCTTTTTTTTGATCAAAAAAAAAGCCTTTGCTAGTTAACAAAGGCTTCTAAGTTTTCAAAGCAAGAAGTTTCATGTGATAATATTTTTAAATCTCTTATTACTCTTAACGGATGCTTTTGAAGATCACTTATCCAATAAATAAGAGCCATGTTCTTGACTCTATTTTTAAGAAACCTAGAATCAATAATGTCATATACTTCACGCGGAATCTTAGTGTGAACATAAACACTAAGTCTGCCATTTTTGAAAAGCAAGAAATAAAAAGAAGTTTTGATTTCTGAGAAAATCATTGAATCAATATTTCCTTTAAGACAACCCATAGGAACAATTGCTTTTTTATCTTTTCCAGTGAGCTCTATTAACGGAATCTTTATTAATCTCCTCTTTAATTTTTTCATTTCTTTCTCATTTAAAGAAATTTCTCCTTTCTCGAGTAAAATTTCTCCTAACCTATCTCTTTTAATTATTCTTATTGCTTCTCTTGTAATCCACTCTGCCCAAAATCTTTTCACAGCTATACCTCCTTTCTTTAAAATTATTAAAGAACTAGTGCTTAAACAGTAAAATAAATATAATATTTTGTCAACAATGTTACTCCTCTATTACCTCTTTAAGTATTTGAAAATCTTCTTTTAATGTATCCATCATATTGGGATTATAAGTTGCAACAGCAGGATGATAAAGAGGTATTAACTTAGCATCAAGTATAAAAGCTTTAGTTTCATAAATTTTCCCATGGATTTTACTAATACCTTTTACTTCTTCTTCTAATCCACATTTATTCATTAAAAATTCCATTGCGTATTTACCTAAGGGAGAAATAATAGTTGGAGAAATTGCTTTAAGTTGCCTTTGAAGATAAGGAGTACAAGATCTTATCTCACCTTTTTGAGGGTCTCTATTTCCAGGGGGCTTACATTTTAAAATATTACAGATATAAACATTTTCTCTTTTTAAATCTATAGAGTCTAAAAGTTTATCTAAAATACCTCCTGCTCTTCCACAAAAAGGACGTCCAGTTTGATCTTCATTTTTACCAGGTGCTTCTCCTATAAAAACTATATCAGCATCATGACTACCTTCTCCTACTACAGGAAGATTTCTGTTCTTATACAAAGAACATTTTTTACAATTAACTACTTCTTCTTTAATTTCCCTTAGTTTCTCATCAACTTCTTTGTTTTTTGAATCAGCCATAATACTATTTTTCGTAAATTCCGACTAATTCTGCCTTTTCAATAATATGTTTGTTCATCGCCTCTTCTAATTCTTCTGCGTCTACTGAAGAATCAAGCTCCAACTCACTATCTAATGCATATAATTTAAAAAAGTACCGGTGTTGTCCGTCTGGAGGACAAGGACCACCATAACCTGTACTTTTAAAATTAGTCATTCCTTCCACTGCTCCTGCTGGAACACTATCTTCTCCTATCTCTTCTGTTTTTGGAGCTATGTTCCATAGAGTCCAATGCGTCCAAACTCCCATAGGAGCATCTGGATCATCAACAATTAAGACTAAACTTTCTGTTCCTTTTGGAATATCTTCAATTGTTAATGGAGGATTAATATCTTCCCCATCACAAGTATATTTTAAAGGAATCCTCTCTGCATGTTGAAATGCAGAACTTTTAATTCGCATAATTTTAAAGATTTAAGGAAAAATTGATTTAGACCTTTTTGTTTTAAAATAATAGTTCAATTTAGTTAAACTCAGGTCAATTTAGTATTCACTTATTCTATTTTACCATAAAAAAACAGCTATTTAAATTAAATTCTTTCTTGCAAAAGAGAACGTCCAATTAAATAATCTACTGGACAATAATCATCCGTTAAAATTGGGTGTTGAGCTAAGTCAAAATCCCCGGGATTAATCAATTTAGAAGAGATATCTTTTATTTCTAACTTATTTTTAGTTTTTTCAGAAGAGAGATCAACTCCTTTATCTTTGTATCCTACAAATATAATGTTTTGATATTCTTTTGTTTTAGTATCTTTTGTGGCTAAAAAATAACTATTTTCAAATACTTCTTGAAAAGTTTTAATTTCAGATAAAAGAAAGGAGTGTTTCTTTTCTTCTACCTTCCCAATTACATTAAGGATAATTACACCATTATTTGTTAATTTTTGATGAGCCAACTTAAAAAATTCTTCTGTTGTTAAATGAGCTGGAATAGAGAAAAGCCCCCTGTAAGCGTCCCCAAAGATAAGATCATATTTCTTAGAAGTGTTTGAAAGAAATAGCCTTCCATCTTTAATATGATTTTTTAATCTATTACTATCTGGTATAGTAAAGTATTTTTTAGATAATCTAAACAAAGAAGGTTCTATTTCACAAACATCTACTACAATATTTTCTAATTCGTTAATGTATTGAGCAGGACCAATATAGGCTCCACCTCCAATAAAAAGAGTGTTTTTAGGATTTTTAAAAGAGGCTTTATAAAGACTGGAGTATTTTAAATAATCAAATCCAGGTTTATTATTATCTTTAAACTGAGAAGCTGACATGCTTTTATCTAGTAAAAGATAACGAATAGGTCTATTATTCTTTTGGGAGTCTACAATAGTAATTTTACTATAAACTCCATCTTCCTGATATATTATTTCACCATCTTCCAAAAATTTAGCCTGCCCTATTCCTTTTACAGAGAAACCTATTAAAAAGATTGCTAAAATAATTGCTATTGCTAAAATAATTTTCTTTTTACTTAAGAAGAATAAAGGAATAGTACTAAGTAATATTAAAAATATTCCAGTTGCAATTATTATCTGTTGAGTTTTAAAGAAAGGAATAAGAAGAAACCCTGAAGAAAAACTCCCCAGAATACTCCCTAAAGTAGACCAGAAATAAGCTTTACCAGAAATACTACCTACTCCTTCTTTTGAGCATATCTTACTTTGAAGCCTAATAGTAAAAGGAGAAAGCATTCCTAAAAAGACAATTGGAATAAAGAAAAGAAGGAAAGCTAAAATAGGAGGACCATTTATAATAGAGAAAAAACTACCGACCACCGGAAGTAGATGGGTTACAAGCACTGAAAGAAATAAGATACTCAATCCTCCTATTAATATAATCCTAAAAAAACGAACAAGAGTAGGTTTCTTATCAGCTATCGTTCCTCCTACATAATAACCAACACTAAGGGCAGCTAGAATTATCCCCATAATACTAGAAACTGTAAAGATAGTAGTTCCAAAATAAGGTGCAAGAATACGAGTAGCTAATACTTCTATTATTAGTACTGCAGCTCCTGTAAAAAATATAACAAAATAAAGAAAATTTTTCTTTAAAAAACCAAACATAATTAATCTTTTTCGTTTTTAAAAGCTGGACAAATTTCTCTGTAATTACAATAAGGACACAATGGATTAGGGTTAGGGTTAAATTCTCTGTCCTTTTTAATAGTTTCTGCAACTTTTACAATTTTTTCTTCAATTTTAGGTAATTTTTCTTGATCAGCCTTATAACGCAATACCTTATTTTGGCTAAGATAATAAAGTATTTTTTCTTTTATTTCATAATCAGGATAGGCTCTATCCAAAAGTAATTCATAAAAATCAATCTGAAAAGTAGAAATTCTATTTTTTCTAAATTTACCTGTTTTGTAATCAATTATAGTAACTTTCCCATCCTCTTGATCTACCCTATCAAACTTACCTCTAATTTCTAGGTTATCTTTTAAACTATACTTTGGATATTCTTCTACCATAATTGGCTCTTTTTCAAAAAATTCACTTTCAGCAAAATTTTCAAAAATATCTTTTGCTTTTTCAATATAAGTTACTATCTCTTGCTTACTTGAAAAAACATTCTTATATTTTTGTTCCCATCTATCTTTAAATTTTTTCTCAAATAATTCTCTTAATTTTTCAACACTTCTCTCTTCTTTATTTACATTCTTATAAAATTCTTCCAAGCAAGAATGGACCAGACTTCCAAAAACTAATGGTGGTGTGTCTTTTCGGTATTTATCTCTTAGTTCTGGGTCACAGTCACACTTATACTTAAACGGACAATTAAGATAAGTATTTATTTTAGTTGGTGATAGTTTTAACATAGTTATTAAATATTTAAAGGTTTTTACTTTTTTTAACTAAATAATCTTTAAGATAAGCCGTAGCCTGACAATCTTCTTTATTATATTTTAAAATCTTTTCTTTCATCTTCTTATCTCCTTTTAAAAATTGAGAAAACCATTCAATAGAGTTTGCTCCCCCCGCATCAGCTGCACTCCAGCTAAATCCAATGTATTTACAAATAGCTTTTAAACCATAACTGTATAATGGCCAATCTGAATGTCTTTTAACTTTTCTATATAAATCAACTGAATCTTCTTCTAGTTGATCTATTACAGATTTATCTAAATCATATTTTTCTTGTAATCTCTTTAAAGTACTAATTTCATGATGAGAATAATGGTAAATAGGAGTCCCTTGATTCTTTTTCAAAAAATCCCATAGTTTTCTTGTAACTTCTTCTTCCTCTTCTAGATTATCTGCCATTATATATTTGTAATATTCCTGGTTTTTATCAAAATCTCTAATCCAAAATCCAAAAAGATATACTACATCTTGAGTTGGGTCGTCTTCTATGTCAAAATGTATCTCTTTAGAAGTTTCTGGGAAGTTAAGCTTAGAATAAATTCTTTCTTTTCCTTCTTTAAAAACTTCTGCTCTCTTATAGATTTTTTTAAACTTTTTCTTACTTATTCTATAAAAATAGCCTTTATCTTTAATCTCTTCTAATTCATCTAACCACTTATCTAATGGTTTATCTAGTATATCATCTATTTTTTTGACACCATAATCCTGCATTCCATACTTTAAGGTGCCTAAAGAAAAAAGAAGAGATAAATCTTGCCTTTCTTTTGCCCACTTAAAACAGTGATCTTGCCAAGGACACAAAGAACACTTTCCTCCAATAGCTGGCTCATATAATTTTTTACCTTGAGTCATCTGCTCTATTTCATCCAAAACTTTCTGGAATCTTTTTTCTTTTGTACTAATTTTATACTTTAACTCTTCCTTATCAATATTAATTATCTTTCCAAAACTTGGCTTATATTCTTGAATTTGGCTAAGTAAAAGAACATAAAATGTTAATTGAAGCTTATAAGAAATTTTAGGTTTTCCTTCTTTAAAACTATCTCCTCTATAACCTTTACCAGATTTAATATCTACTGGAATATAATAATAATTTCCAAATTTAGAACTACCTTTAACTTTTTCTAGAAGATCAGGCCTACCAGCATAATTATCTGATAATAATACTCCTTGATAAATATAATCTATTCCTCTTTTCATTAGAGCAATAGTTTTTTCAAAGGTTCTTTTATTTACAGGTTCAGTTTTCTTAATTCTTGCAAAGGTTCTTCCATCTTTTCCTATAATTTCTTCTATAATCTTATCTTCATGTTGTAATCCTCTTTCCCATAATAATCTAACAAATCGAGAAACTTCTACTTTTTTTCTTTGATCACCATGCTTTTCAATGTAAGGTAGAAATTTACATTTTCTGTAGTTATAAAAATCTGTTGCAATTATTTTATTACTCATTGTTTTCTTTTTTGTAATATTCTTTTTCACCTATCTCCTTTGGAAAATGAGTTTGATTAGGCTTTCCTTCTTCATCATGAGCATACTTATAATCCTTGCCATAATCAAAATTTTCCATTAAAGAGGTTACTGCATTCCTTAAGTGTAAAGGAACAGAATAAGATCCTTTTTTTGCATCTTGAGTTGCCTTTTCAAGAGCTTTATAGGAATTATTCCCCTTTTTTGCTGTTGCAAGGTATGTTACCCCTTGACTTAAGTTAATTTTCGCCTCTGGTAATCCTACGTGCTCTAGAGCTCTAGCAACAGCCACTGTCACCTGTAAAGCCTGGGGATCTCTATTTCCGATGTCTTCTGAAGCAAAAATTATCATTCTTCTTACTATAAAGCGAGGGTCTTCACCAGATTCTATCATTCTAGCTAACCAATACAAAGCACCATTTGGATCAGAATCTCTCATACTTTTAATGAAAGCGGAAATTAAATTATAATGTTCTTCTCCTTTTTTATCATAACGTAGAGCATGATGCTCTAGTACTTTATTTAATTTTTCTTCATTAATTTTAATTTCTCCTTTATTCTCTAAATAATTAGCAGTATTTTCTAAAATATTTAAACCCACTCTTGCATCTCCATCTGAATAATTAACAATTTTATCTAAAGCTTCTTCTGTAATTTTAAAATTATTATCCCCTAGTCCTCTTTCTTTGTCTTTTAAAGCTTTTTTAAATATTTTTTTTAAATCCTCTCTAGATAAAGGTTCCAACTTATAAACTATAGAACGAGATAATAATGGAGAAATAATTTCAAAAGAAGGATTTTCAGTAGTTGCTCCAATTAAAATAATTGTTCCATCTTCTACATAAGGAAGTAAGGCATCTTGTTGGTTTTTATTAAAACGATGAATTTCATCAATAAAGACAATAGTCTTCCTATTATTAAATTTCTTTCTCTTCTTTGCCTCTTTGATGGTTTCTCTTACTTCTTTAATTCCAGCAATAACAGCTGAAAAGGAATGAAATTGAGCCTCAGTTTTATTTGCCATTATCTTAGCTAAAGTAGTTTTTCCAGAACCAGGAGGACCCCACAAAATTAAGGAATTTAAATTGTCATTTTCAATAGCTAATCTAAGAGGACTATTTTCATCCATTAATTTTTCTTGGCCTAAAAACTCATCAAATCTTCTTGGTCTCATTCTTTCAGCAAGAGGCCTTTGTTTCTTATTAGTCTTGCCTTTTTCTTTTTTATCAAATAAGTCTTGCATATTCTTAAATAATTATATCATCTTTACCTTAAAAGAAAAAAGCTCCTTTTTAAAGGAGCTTCTATTTTAGTTTAGGGGCTTGTATCTTAACAATTCATAATTTATAAAATGCGTAGTTTTATTCTCAGACAGAAAGGTAAGTTTTTTAATCTGAATTTCTCTAGTTATCTTATCTAAATTAGCACATAGATAGCCTCTTATCTTTTCTTTAGTTTTTTCGCCAGTTAATTCAAAACTTACTAAGATCTCACCATTAAAATTATTTTTTCTTGTCCTTTCAATCTCTTCTCTAATTTGGGCCCACCAACCTCTTGATTTAAAATACTCTCGAGTTTTTGAATCTAAATTTCTCGGGTATTTTCCAATCTCTAATCTCTTCTCATCAATAGGATCTGGAACAGCCATTTATTAACACCCCTTTTTATATTATTAATTTAGGTACAATGTAATTTAGATTATAAAACTTTTTAATCTCTTGTCAAGGAGTTAAAGCGCTCTCAGTATAAATATTACTTGGACTCCAAAGCATAAATCCAGCAAAGCTTTCTTTCGAAAGAGCATCATAGACTGCTTTAATTTGAGCTTTCACCTCTTTTTCAGAATAAGGTACATCATTTAAATCAAAATCTTGCAACCAAGGTCTTAATTTAGTCTTTCTCTCCCCTTCTTCAAATTCATATTGGTTTAACCTATACTGAGCAACTTCTATACTATCATTTACTACTTTATAAGGTTTTTTAGCTGGATTCTCTATGTTTAAAAACCCAGTTGTAAAATGAGAAGGATAAACCATAGGACATACATAATCAAAACTACCATAAGAGTCTTCTATATTTTGCCCTATTCCTAAATCATCATAATTAACAGTGGTTAACCCAAATAGATCAACAGAAATTGTAGTTGTGGATAGATTTTTATGAAGATAAGTAAAAAATTCTTTAATAATTTCCCTCTTTTCTTCTTTATTAGAATAAGGGGAATAAATATCTTTTAAATTACCATCTGAAGGAAAGCGAATATAATCAAAATTAATTTCATCAAATCCTTTTTCTTTAACTTCTTTTGAAATTTTTAAAATATATTTCCAGTATTCCTTAGCTCCAGGATCAATCCAAGACAAACCAATATTATCTTCCCATAAAGTAGTAGTGCTTAAACTAGTTGTGCTTTCTAGCTTTGCTTTATCATGAACTGCTATTTCTGGCTTCTTTTTAGCAACTAATTTATCTTGAAAAACTGGAACCCGAGCAATAGTATAAACATCATTTTCTTCTAACTTAGTTAGAAGTTTCTCCAGTTCAGGAATCATTATTGTTTCAGTATCACACTCTTCTACTTCTTCAATATCTGAATTATAAGTTACGTTCCCTAAATAATCCTTAACATTAATTACAACTGCATTAATCTCTGTTTTTTTAGCTAAATCTAAAACATAATCAATCTTATGCTCTCTTCCTGCAGACCAAGCTGTTAGGTAGATAGCATTAACTACTTTAGATGAAGTTGAATAATTAATTACAATTTCTTCTTCTTGGTTTACCTCTTTAGTAGGGGTTGCATTCTCTTCTTGTTCTGTAGTAGTAGCTGTTTTATTTCTTTCAGGAATATTAATTTCCTTTTCTACATTATAATTTAAATTATCAAAAAGAAAAGAAGTCTCTATTAAAAAATAATAAGAGACTGCTATTAAAATTAAAACAAAAAGTAATAATAAATATTCTTTTTTCATTTTGAATTCTATTCTTTTAGTTTTTTCTTAAATTTTTCTACTATATCTACTGGTTCAGGATCTACATCATATTTTAAAGCAAGATAATAGCTTGCCCAATCTCCTAAATAAAGAGTTTGAAATATTCTTGATATTAAGTTACTTCCCTTTGTTTCAATCACCTTACAATCACTATCATAATCTTCAATCACTTCTTTAGTTATATCGTATCTTTTCTTTGTTCTGTTAAAGTCCTCTTTGTCTTTAATAATAATCGTATAAAAATCTCCAATTAAATTAGTATAGCCAACTAATTCATTATGATTAAGCTCAGGAAATTGATGGGCAAAAGCATGAATTTTACTATTTTCATTTAATCTAGTCTTCCATCCATAAGAAAGACAATTTAATTTTTGAGAAGAATAAATTAAAGGAATTTTATTAAATAAAATATCAGCTATCTTTTTTCCTTTCTTTTCAATCTCTTCTTTCTTTTTATAAAGTTCCTCTGTCATTTTCTTAATCCTAATATTAGAAACCAAATCACTTTTTTCTAATATTTTTAAAACAGGAATAGAAAGATAACCTAAAGCACATCTTGGTTGAACTCCGGAAGGAACTTTAACAAAAGGTATATCATTTTCAGAACACCATTTTTCTAATTTTCCATCTGAACTAATTCCAACAATTTTACATCCTTTTTCTTTGGCCTCTTTTGCTACATTTAAAGTTTCTTCTGTATTACCAGAATAAGAGATAACAAAAACTAAAGTTTTAGAACTAATGTGGGTTGGAAGAGTATAATCCTTATTAACTTTAATCTCAATTTCATCCCCTACTAAGCTTTGAATTACATCTCCTGTAAAAGCGCTTCCTCCCATTCCAGCAATAACTACATCTTTAATATTTTTAAAAGCTTTAATTTTCTTAGAAAGACTAATAGCTTCTTTGCATTGATCTGGAAAAGTTTTTAAATCTTTTTTCATAATTTAAATAATTACTTAATTTCTTAATTATTTTACCATTTTATTCAATATCTTTTAAATCAAAAGAGAAAGACGACATTTTTTTGCCGTCTTTTTTATTAATTTTGATCGCCCCATTCTAGAATAGTAATGGTTACAGATCTTTTACCCCATGCAAAGCTTTTCTTTAAAGCTTCTTCTCCATTACCCATAAATAGGTCTATTCTTTTTCCTTTAATAGCAGAGCCAATATCTTCAACAATTGCTCTACCATATCCAGGAATATAAATAATAGATCCTAAAGGTATAACGCTGGGGTCAGCTGCTACTGTGCCAACTTTAGCAACTACTTCCGTATAAGTAATACCATTCCCATTCATTCGAAGATCTTTTCTATAGCTTCCCTGTGCATATGTGTTTTGGTTTCTCTCTGGCTTGTAATAAGCCGTTGAAACAACTTGCATTTTATAACCTTCTGGCTTTTGATTAATTTCTTGATCAAAAGCTTCTTGGTTATAACTTTGTTCTGGAAAGATCTTTTGAGCTTCTTGCGCAAAAGAACTTTCAACTAAAGCTTCTACAGCATATGGTGCCCATAAAGGAACCGATAATCCTAGTGCAAGAAAAATGCAGAGAAACAGCTTAAAATAGAAAAATCCATTCTTCAATTTCTATCACCTCTCTTATTTAATTTTAAGTTACTGTAGTTAAAGTATAGTATAATTACACAATTTTGTCAACAAAAAAGAGGCCCTTTCTAGGCCCCTTTTTCTTTTTTAAAATTGATTCTTATTTAAAATTCTAGCTCTTTTAAATATTTCTTTAATTCAGGACCAACATCGTCTCTCCTTAAAGCAAACTTAATTGAGGTTTTAAGATATCGAAGAGGATCTCCTGTTGTATGCCATTCTCCTTCAATTGGCTGCCCTATAACTCTTTTTCCTTTTTGGTGGGCAATTCTATTTAGAATATCCATAATCCATAATTCATTATCTTTTCCTAAAGATGTCTCCATTGCTTCTTCAATTACATTATAAGAAAAGACAAATCTTCCAAATTGAGCCATATTAGAAGGTGCTTCACTTGGAGGTAATTTTTCATATCCTTCTTCAATATCATACTTATAATCAGAATTTTCTTTGTATTTTACTGTTCCATATCTTTCTACTTCACTATCTGGAACTTCTTGCACTCCTAAAACAGCTTCTGGTTTTTGATCTTGATAAACATCTATTAATTGTTTAGTGACTGGTTTTTCAGAAATTGTTAGGTCATCTCCAAACATATATACAAATGCTTCATCATCATCAATAAGTGGCTTTACAGTTCTTAAAGGTGTTGCATTTCCATATGGCATTTCATTGTGCTGCCTTACATAAACAAAGTTAGCCATCTGAGGAATATCTTTAATAAGATTTAACCTCTCTATCTTTCCATCTTTTTCTAAAGTATGTTCTAATTCAGGATGAGAATCAAAATAATCCTCCATCATCATCTGCCCTGCTCTAGTTACTAATATTATATCCTCAATTCCTGCTTGAACTGCTTCTTCTACTAAATAATGAATAATAGGCCTATCAATTATAGGAAGCATTTCTTTAGGTTGGTTTTTAGTAGCAGGAAGAAAGCGGGTCCCATATCCTGCTGCTGCAATAACGGCTTTAGTAATTTTCTCCATAATAAAGTTAAAATATAATTATTAAAATAAACCTTTTACTAAATTGCTATTTAATATTATAATAGATATAAAATGCATTTACCAATTAAATTAAAAATTATGGAAAATATTAATTCAATCGCAAGAGAACAGCTTAAAGAAAAAATAGAGAATGATGAAGATTTTGTTTTGATTGATGTTCTAGGACCAAAGTCCTACTCTCAAATACATCTTCCAAATGCTATTAACCTACCTATTGAAAGTGAAAACTTCATCAAAAGAATTGGAAAGGAATTAGATGATAAGGGTAAAGAAATAATAGTTTACTGTGGTAGTTATTCCTGTCATCTCTCTTCAGCTGCTACCAAGAAATTAGTGAAGGCAGGATATTCTAATGTCACTGAATATGATGGAGGATTAAAAGATTGGGCTGCAGCAGGTTATCCTTTTGAAGGAGATAATATTGAACAAAGAAAAGAGGCTCTCTTAGGAGAGTAAAAGAAAAGTAACTAATAATTAATCAAAATCCATACTAAATGGAAAGAGCTTGATTTTTTTAAAAATTTACCTAATATAGAAAGAGCTATGGGAAAGAAACTAACTAAAAAAGGATTTAAGAAACTCAAAAAGGAACTTAAATACCTAAAAAATGACAAAAAAAAGGAAATAGCTCAGCGCCTTAAAAAAGCTGCTGCTTTTGGTGATCTTTCTGAAAACTCAGCTTATGATGATGCTAAGGAAGCAAAATCTGCTTTAACAGCAAGAATAATGGAATTAGAAAATATATTAGAAAATGCTGAAATTGTAGAAAAAGATAAAAATATTAATAAGGTTCAAGTTGGCTCAATAGTTACTTTAGAAGTAATTGCCAAAAATAAAGATCACAAAGAAAAATACGAGATTGTTGGAGCAGAAGAATCTGATCCTTTAGAAGGAAAAATTTCTTATGAATCTCCTCTGGGAGAAAAATTAACAGGTAAAAGAGTTGGAGATGTAGTAGAGATTAATAAAGGAACTAATAAATTTAAATATAAGATAGAGAAAGTAGAATAACCAATATTTAAAATCTTAAAAAACAAAAAAACCTCTTCAAGAGGTTTTTTTAATTCTCTTTTTATATATTAAAAAGAAGCAATGATTTTTTCCAAACTTTTCATTTTTTCCTCCATAGCTTTTTTTCCTTTATTAAAAAATCCTGCTGCTTCTCCTTTTAATACCTTATGAAACTTGAAGAAACTTGTCCCGTCAAATTCAGGCTCTATAATTAAATCAGCTTTACTTATATTTGAATTAGCTAAATTACACTCTAAAATTTTAATAGACCTTATCATTACACTATAAGGATTAATAGAAGGTTTTTCCTCTCCATTTAAAATACTTTTATTTGATAAATTTACTCCAATTATAATATCAGCTCCCATTTTATCTAATGTTCTAACTGGAACTGGATCAGAAAGCCCACCATCCCATAATATTTTTCTTCCTCTATTAACAGGAGCAAACACAAAAGGAAAAGCAATGCTGGCATGCACGGCTGAAGCTACACTCCCTGAAGCAAGCTCTACCCTATCTCCTTTCTTATAATCTGTAGCTAAAATCTTAAAAGGTATTTTTAAATCTTTAAAATCTGCTTTATCAATATTATTATTGATAAACTTTCTAATATCAGATCCTTTTATAATCCCTCCCTTTAAAGTTGTATCGGTTAAAGAAAAGATATCTTGCCAGCGAGGAGTAATTGTAATTTTCTCAACTTTTTTACTATCTACATGGTAAGCATAAAGTGCTCCTACTAAAGCTCCTATACTAGTTCCTGTTAGATAATCTATTTTTATATTGTTTTCCTCTAAAGCCCTTAATATTCCTATATGAGAATATCCTTTAGCCCCACCACTTCCTAGTGCAATACCAATTTTAGGTCTTTCTTCATTTTTTTTCATAATAAAATCTTGCTTTAGAGGTAATCTCTAAATTTAATTTAAAAATTTCTTTTAAATAAGTCTATTTTGTTTGTTCGTAACTTCTCCAAGCTTGAGCAACTGTAGGTTCCATCTCCTCTAAGTTATCTAATATTCTATCTCTTAATTTCTTGGTTTGTATCTCCTCTTCACTTCTTACAAAATTTAACACATCTTTTAAAATCTCTCTAACTATTTCTAATCCTCTTTCTTTTTCAATCCCAGCTTGTTTTACTGCTTTTTGAATAGAAGTTCTTAATTTTTGAGGATCAAACGGTTGCTTTGATCCATCTTTTTTTATGACAAAAGTTGTCATTGAATAAAAGGCTTGAAAGTTTTAATTGTTTTTAATAATTAAAACTTTAATAATCGACCTTTTTATCTTCTTATTTGAATACTAAAAAGCAAATTTACAACAACAGCTAAGATAATACTAAATAAGATTGCCCACCAAAAACTACTTACCATAAAACCTGGAACTATTACAGAAGTAAATTGAATTATAAAAGCATTAATAACAAGAGTAAATAATCCTAAAGTTAAAAGATTGATCGGAAGAGTTAAAAAAACTAAGACCGGCTTAACAAAAGAATTTAAAAATCCTAAGACTAAAGCAACCGCTAAGGCTACGAGAAAACTAGAAACAGTTACTCCTGGTAGTATTAAAGCTGTTACTAAAACGGCAATTGTATTTAAAAGCCAATCTACTAAATTATTCATAATTACTCTTGGATTTAATTAAATCTTAATCTATTGTACCAAAAAAGAAAGGAGCATTAAAGTAAATACTCCTCTTCTTATTAACTTCAAGCAAAGCGAGAAACGAAGGTTCTAGTTTTAACTAGGTTCTTAATTAATAGAAACTGGAATTTCAATCTTATCAGCATTTTCTGGTAAACCAGAAGGATTGTCTTTTTCTACAATTATCTTTCCCATTTTTTTGTTTGTTTCAAACTCTAGAGTTCCTTTAAATGGAATAATGTTTTCTGTTTGCCAATTACTTTCTGTCATGGCTGGAGCTTGAGCAATTATATTTCCTTGGTTGTCTACAAGTTTTAATCCTAAGTTAGCTTCAAAAAACCAAGTTCCTTTTGCTCTTCCCTTTACTGTTAATGGAGAACTAATTTCTGTTCCACCTCCTGGTTTTAATACTTCAACTTCTTTTTCAATTCGTTCAAAAGAGAAAGTAATTAGACTAAAAAAGATATTTCTTTCTTCTCCCTCTGCTCCCATAGCTGATGCTCCACTATTTAATTCAAAAATTGTATCATCTTCACCTTTATAGAATACTCTGTCTATCTCTTTTGTAACTCCAATAGATTTGTAAGTTTTAGCAAAAATAGCTCTAGAATTTTTATCACCAAAAATTATAGGTGCTTTGAATTCTCCTTCCCCTAAATCAATTTCATTATTAATCCATTCTGATAGAGAGAGCCTTTCTTCGTTAGAATGAGCTATAATAGTAAGATTAGGTTTTTCATTTCCTTTTTTAGTAAAGTAGATCTCTCTACTTCTTAGGTCTTCATTAATTTGAACTTCTTCCGGATAGTTAACTTTAAAATTAAAATTATGGTTTCTGTATTCTTTTGCAAAATCTCTACTTCTATCTGTCCAATCTAGTAGATTAATTTCTTTTAAATAATCTCCTTTTCTAGCAGTAACTACTATAGGAAAATGGGACACACAATTTTCTTCCATTCCACATTTTACATAGGTAGAATAATAACCTTTAAAATTAGAATTTCCTTTCTTAGCTACAACATAATATTCTCCTGGTTCTATTTCTAATTTATAACCTTTGCCATATTTATATTTACTATCTTCAATCTGCTCATTAGTGCAATATTCTTTATCATTACCAATTTTTTTAGCACAAATTGTTATATCTTCTGGAATTTCCTCACTCGGATACCCTAATGATCCTTCCAACATTGTTTTTTCTTCTTTTGGGAGAGTTGATTCACTCTCGAATTGATTTATATAATAGAAAAATCCACCTCCAATTACTAAACAAACTATTAGAAAAGTAATTAGTTTTTTCATAATTTTTTTAAAAATTAATTATTTTTCCTGCTCCATTATTAATATAATTATTTTCGTAATTTTTTTCAAACAATCGTCTTGCTCTATCTCCTGTACAATGACTAGGAGCAACTTTTTTAATCTTTTTTTCTTTAAATCTCTCAACTATATTTTCAATTTTTAGTTGAGGTTCATTATCTAAATGAAAACCTCCTAAGACAAGGTAGATGTCTTCTGAAAAATTTTTATCCACTCTATTTAAAATATTTAAAATTCCAGGATGGGCGCAACCTGTAATAACTATTAATCCTTTCCTAGTTTTAATAATTAAAGAATGTTCTTTTGTAAATCCCTTAAATTCTCCTGTAGAAAAAATGTCTTCCCCTATTTCTGAAAAAGTACTAACCTCTTTAAACTCTGCGCCTTTTTCTTTTATCTTTTCTTTAAAATCTATTGGAAAAGAAGAAGGTATTATTACAGGCAATTCAGAATTTTCTTCTAATAACTTAATTAATCCTCCTGTGTGATCATTATGAAGATGAGATAAAAAGATCATATCAATCTCTTTTGGATCAACCTTCATTTCTTTCATATTAAATAATAAATCTTCTCCGCTTGGGCTTGTATCAAAAAGAATATTTGTTTTTTCGTCTCTTTTAATAAAACAAGAAAAACCCCAACCAGACTTTAATTTATCCTTTTCTTTGTAATTATCAAACAAATCTATAATAAGGTTTCTTTCTACCTTTGTTTTAATTAAAGGTTTTAATTTAGTTTCTGTATCTGTATCTATCACCATACTTACTTAATAATATCAAATTTTAAGAAAAAGAAAAACCAGACTTTTCTAAGTCTGGCTTAATTTGTTTTTTAAATATGGCAACCCAAAAGAAAAAAAGAAATGTTTAAAACTTACCGTTCTATAAAAAGCAGTAAAATTAAAATCAAAAATAGCTTTTCTAATTGAAAAAACAAGGTCTTTTGGATCAATTTTTTCTTTAGGTATTTTAATTAATCCAGTACCAATAGCTTTTAATGATTCCTTAGTCTCGGCATGTAAATCAGTAGTTGGAACAACGGGTAAGTTATGCTCTTTTCCTAATTCTAATACTTTTTTATTAGGATCATCTCTAAAAAGAAGCTCTCTTACCCATCGAATACAATAACCATTGTATTCTAAAGCAATTTTCTTCTTTTGAATTAATTTTAAAATTCTATCTTTCTTTTTCTTTCTTAATCTCCCAAAACTTCTTTCGGGATCAGAAAAAGGATGATCCAAAATAGGAATTCCTCCTTTTGCCCAAATTTCATCAGCAGCTTTTTCTAAATTATTACTCCTAAGTGGACTAATAATTCCTGGGGCTAAAAAATGATGTCCTTCTATTTTTAATTCTTTTCCCAGAATTAAAAACCTATCTTTTCCTTCCATGTCAAAGTAGAATCCATTTCCAAAATACTCAACTTCTCCTTTTTTCCTTTTCTCAATAAAAAATTCTTTGTTTTCTTTAATTAAGTTTTTTAAGTTTGTCTTTCTATTCCAATCATATTCTAGTAAAGCTACAGCATCAATACCCTTTTCTACCATTAAATTTAAAAGGTCTTCAAAGGAGTCTCCTTTATAAAGCATAAGGTGAATCTGCAAATCAACAACAAAGCTATCTTTCTTGCTCTTCAATCAAACCCCCTCCTTCTTGTTTGAGTACTAAACTATATAATTTTTTATCTAAAAAGTCAAGTTAATTAAGCAGCTCTCCTGTTATTTCATTAAACTCTCCATCGGTTGTAACTTTTATCACTACTCCGTCTTTAAGTAGAACAACAATAGTATGAGGAGTTATTACTTGAATAACAGGTTGACCAGTTCTATTTCCATAACCTCCATGGCTTGAAGTAAATTTAAATTCAAGCTCATAACAATCTTTACAGTCTACTAAGTCTAAACCTCTTTCTTCAATAAATTGAAGGTCACTTCCATCATAATTATAGGTTGGAGAATTATTTAATATCCAATTTATAGCCTTTTCTTTTCTTTGTTCTATGGTATTAGTTTCTTCTTCTAAAAACTTCAATCTTTCTACCTTAACTCCATCTTCTACTTCAGATCCTTTAACTTCTACTCTTTTCCCACTCCAATCTTCTTTAGTTTTTATAGAAATTAACTCATTACAATTTAATTCTTCATCTTTGATACAAATACTATCTTCATCAAAAATTAATTTTTTAAATAACCCAGCTTGACCAGGCTTTCCATAAGAAAGATAAAATGATCCTTGTTCAAAACCGGGGTTATTAATCATAATATTACCCTCTTCATTAAATCCTAATGTTTCTTCGGGGATGCTTGTTGTAGGCAAACTTGTTTCATTGTTGTTATCAATAATTGGTCCTTCTGGCGCTTCTCTTGTAACAAAAATTACTATTGCGCTAACAAGAACTACAAAAATTAAAAATATTATCAGAAGATTTTTATTTTTTTTCATATTTATCTATTTAATTAAAGAGGCTCCTCCTAAAGGAAGGGCCTTCTCTCTTTAATTTTTATTTTATTAAATTCATTATGTGGCGAACCATCATGCTAGCATATCCCCATTCATTGTCATACCAGCTTAATATTTTTACTAACTTACCTCCTACTACTCTAGTAAAATCAAGATCAACTAAAGATCCATATGGTTTTTGCAAAACATCAGTAGAAACTATTGGTTCTTCTGTAATAGCTAAAATATCTTTCCATTCTGACTTCTGAGCTTCTTTTTTAAGAATATTATTAACTTCTTCTACAGAAGTTTCTTTTTCAGCAAGAAAAGTAAAGTCTAAAATAGAACCTGCAGGAATAGGTACTCTCATAGCTATTCCATCGAATTTACCTTCCATCTCTGGAATTACTTTTTGAGTATATATAGCAGAACCAGTAGAAGTTGGCGTAATATTTAATGCTCCTGCTCTCCCTCTTCTAAAATCACCACCAGGGCCATCAACTAAATTTTGACTCGCAGTGTAGCCATGAATAGTATTTAGCATTGAGTATTTAATTCCTAAGTTTTCTAACATAACTGCCGCAACTGGAGTAATAGCATTTGTAGTGCAAGAAGCATTGCTTGAAATTTTCTCTTCTTTAGCTGCTTCTTCATTAATATTTGGAGTGCAAATTGGAGTTTTATCATCTTTTGTTCCAGCTGAAATTACTACTCTCTTAGCCCCAGCATCAAGATGAGATTTTGATTTTTTATAAGAGGCAAAGTGCCCGGTTGACTCTACAACAATATCAACACCTAATTTTTCCCAAGGCAAGTTACTTGGCTCTGGTTCACTTAGATATTTAATTTTTTTATCATCAACTATTAAGTTGTTTTTATCAGTTTTAACCTCTTTGTTGTACTTCCTATAAACACTATCGTTTTTAAGAAGATAAGCTAGATTTTCAATGTTGCCTAAATCATTAACAGCAACAATATCTAGCTCTTCTTTATCAAAGGCAATTTTAAAAAACTGCCTTCCGATTCTTCCAAATCCATTTATAGCTATTTTTGTTTTTGACATTTTTAAATTATTTTTAATTAAGAATTTAAATTATCAACCTTTTGATTTGAATTATTAATCATCTTTATTACTTCTGCTCCTAATAAAATTATACAAGAAAAGAAATAAACCCATACTAAAAATATTAAAATTGAACCAATTATTCCATAAACAGATAAAATTCCTTTAGACAAATAGTTACTAACTATCAAATTCATAATATTAAACAAAACACCTACAAAAAGAGCTCCTCCTGTAATTGCCTTATAACTAATCTCCTTTCTTGTTAAAACTCTATACATAAGAATAAAAAAGAAAACTGAAACTATAAAAGAAGATAAGAAGCTAATAATTTTCCCCATTTCCCCTCCAAGAAAATGTCCAGAAAAGAAATGCTGTAAAGTAGGAAAGAAAATACTTGCACAAATTGTAAACAATACAAAAGCAACGAAAATGAAGAAAAATAGTGCAGAATAAAAATACTTGCTAAAAAATTTCTTCATCTTAGAAATTTCTTTTTCTGGTATTAAAATTTTATTCAAAATAGACTGAAGATAATTGAAAGCTCTTACACCAATATAGAATAAAATCAAAAAACTAATAATAGAAAGGATTGTATTAAGGTTCCTATTCATTAGTTGGTCTACTATTTTTTCATAAACAATAGCAGTTTCTGAAGAAATATTTTCTCTAAAATATTGAAAAATTCTTTCTCTTACTAAATTATTTTTTAAAATTCCACTTGCAACTGAAAGTAAAATAACTAAAACAGGAGCTGCTGTGAAAACTGAAAAATAAGACAACGCAGCTGCCAACATAGGTATTTCGTCTTCTCTTGATCTTCTAGTTAAAGTTTTTAAAATTTTCTTAGTATGTATAACCATTTTAGAAAATTGTAACTAATAATAATCCTAACATTACTAATACCAGAATTATTTTTAAAATGGGACCCAAAATAAAACCAAATAAAACACCAGCTGCTGATTGAAAGGCTTTCTTTGGAGTCTCTTCTCCAAAAATTTCTCCTAAATAAGCACCAATAATTGGTCCAAAAATTGCACCAATAACGTTAGCTGAAAGAACTCCTCCTAGTAATCCAACAATAGCTCCTACTATTCCATATTTACTTGCTTTGCTTTTTTTAGCTCCCCACAATGGTAAAATATAATCTAATGTCATAACGAGAAGAGCCAAGAAAAAGAATGTAATATTCTTCAAAATTGAAATTTGAACAAAACCAGTTCCAACTGAATAAATAAAAAGACCAAACCAAGCTAAAAGCACACCTGGTAAAAATGGAATAAAGCTTCCAAGCAGTCCAAGTAACACTAAAAATATGCTAAAAATTGGTAGTAAATTTCCCATAACTTTTTGTATTATAACATACTTAAAAATAATAAGAAAAAGAGAAATAAAGATAATAAATAAAAACTAATTTCTGTCAAGTTAATTTTTTCTTTAAAATTTGATATCATATAGTAATGTTTATTTTCGACGATCAAATTGAACTAGAACCAAAAATTGGTTTTTGGGCCCTTCTCCTTATGGCCTTCTCTGGTACTTTAGGAGGTGGGTTTTTTACTTTATTAGGAATAGGAGCTGGAATAGCTGGTCCCTTATTGCCTTTTTCCTTTATGATAGCAGGCTTAATAGCTTTTATTGTTAGTAGAGTTTATGCTGAATTAGCAACTGCAATGCCAGCACCAGGAGGAGGACAAGTTTATGTAAGAAATGCTTTCGGAGAGCGCCCTAGCCTTTTTATTGCACATTGGTTAACTTGGCTAGCTGAAATAGCTTTTTCCGCTTTAAATGCAATAGGTTTAGGATTATATTTATCTCTTGTTTTACCTTTAAGTCCTATTGCAGTTTCCTTAATTAGTATTGGATTATTAGTTCTAATCAATTTATATGGAGTTGATAATATTGAAAAAATAGAATTATTTTTTGGTTTTGCTTTTGTCTTAGCTTTAATTGGAGTAATAGGTTTTATTCTAAAAGATTTTTCTGTTAATACTATCCAAATTCAGGTAATTGACTTTAAAGGAGTGTGGGGAATGTTAAAAGCTGTTCCACTTATTTTTGTATTATTTATTGGAACAGAAGATGTGGCAGCAATTGCTGGGGAAATAAAAAATAAAAGTAGGAATATTCCAAAAGCTTTCACTTGGTCAATACTTGCTCTTACTTCTACTGCAACTTTAACTTCTTTTCTATTAATCCATACCTTCCCTTTACAGGAGCTTGCAAACCATCCTCGTCCTTTTCAATTACTTTTTGAACAATTAGGAGCTCTTGGAGGAGGTTTAAGTTTAGCTGTTGCAATTACTGCTTGTGCTAGTTCACTCTTTTTTGGATCTTTAGCTGATACAAGAACTGCTTACGCTCTTGGAAAAGCAGGAGAGTTTCCAAAAATATTCACTAAATTAAACAAGCATAAAGTTCCTTTTGTTAGTATTTTAGTAAGTGGCTTTCTATTAACTATTTTAACAATTACTGAAAGTGCTAACTTTGTAGGATATGTAGCCAATTTAGGTTTCTTTTTGGAAGTTATTTTTATCTCTTTTGCTTTAATAAAGCTCAGAAAAAAAAGACCTAAATTACCTAGGCCTTTTCTTATTAAACACTACCCGTTAGTTCCTATTTTAGCAATAGGATTAAGTAGTTTCTTCCTTATTTTAATTGATCCTATGGCTTTAGGAGTAGGAATTTTATTTTCATTAATAGGATTAGCAGTCTATCTAATGAAATACTTTAATAAAGAAAAGTTAATAATTGCCATTAAAGCGTTTTTAATCTTTTTAATAATTTTATTCCTTATTTTGCTTACATTGATATAGATATTCTGCTTATCTTAATGTTTACATTGAGATAAGAAAGATCCCTCCCAAAAATTCAATTATTCCTTCAGCTCCTATAAATAATACTGCAGCTAAAAATATTTCTTGAGCTAAAAATGGATTTAGAAATGGCACATTAAAAAATATCAAACTAATAGTTGCTGCAATTTTAAGAACTCCAATAAAAAATAGAATTCCACCTATTGCAATAGAAAACTTTTTAAACCTTCCTAGGAAGGTTAATTTTTTTGCAACCTCTTCTGCTTCTTCAGTTTCTTCAATTAACCTGTTTAATGCTTCATCAGAAATTTCTCCTTTTCGAAGAGTAATAGCATAATCTCTTAAAAAAGAATAAGAAATGCTTTTTTCTTCCATTATGGATTGAATTATTTCCTCCCATCCTGCATTCTCTGAAAAAGGTACAGTTTTAGTATTATTAATAAGCCAATGAAAAAAATCAGACTTTTTAGAATTGCTTTCAATAAAATCTAATATCCTTTTTTTATTTTCAAGAATTTTTTGTTTAGAAGAGTTTTTATTTTTCATATTGAATAAATTACCTCATTATCAAAGAGAGTGATTAATCAAAAAATAACTTGCATCATTTTTAATTATACCAAATAAGTTTAAAATAAAAAAATGAGCGGGCTTATAATAAATACCCGCTCTTTTGTATTGGTTTTCTGGTAGCTCTAGCTATTTCATCTTTTTTCTTCTCTATATCACTTAGTTTAAACCATTTTGCTTCTTTTATTTCATTGTCAGTTATTATAGGTCCTTTAACCTTACCTTTAAATAAAACAACTTTTAGAGGTTGTCCAGAATGAGGACATCTTTCATGAGGAAGCTCCCTAAATTTTTTAAGCTTAGTAACTAAAAGAAAAGGTAACTCTTCTTTTAGTTCTCTAATTAAGCATTCTTTAGGAGTTTCTCTTTCTTTTATCTTGCCTCCTGGCAATGTCCACTTAATACTACTTCTTACAAGCAATACTCTATTGTCTTTAACCGTTAATAAAGAAGCAACTTCTACTATTTTAACCACTCCTTTCTATTTAGCTAAGAATGTAAATCCTTTGTTTAGGATTAAATTTTAAAAGTACAATAGGTCTTTGTGGATTTATTATATAATAAGCTCTACCTTTGCTTTAGCTTGTTTTAATATAAAACTAATTACTTGATTTGTCAAAGTAAAAACTCCCCCATATTTTATGGAGGAGTTTTGTAAGATTAAAAATAGAATCTTAATCTTTAGACTTTGCTTCTGCAACTCTAAGAGGCCTACCATCAAGATTTTCTCCATCAAGTACTTCAATCGCCTTTTTAGCTTTCTCTTCGGTTGTCATCTCTACAAAACCAAATCCTTTTGATCTTTTAGTTCCTTTTTCTGTGATAATATCACAAGAGACTACTTCACCGACTTCTGAAAAAGCTTCTTCAAGCTCTTTTTCAGTGATATTGTAGCTGATATTACCTATATAAAGTTTCTTATTCATTTTTAAAGGTAATTAATTAATACCGACTGCTTTTATAAATATTACTTAAAAATCTATGCTTAAAAATTTTAAGGGATCTACACTTGTACCATAAATATTTATCGACAAGTGTAGATGAGGGGCTATAGAATAGCCCGTATTCCCAGAGAGAGCTATTTCTTCCCCTTTGCTTACCTTATCCCCTTCTTTTGCTTTAAACTCATCTAAATGAAGATATAGGGACCGGACTCCTCCTCCATGATCAATCACCATTGTATTCCCATAATCTTTAATTTCTTTTGTAAATCTAACTATTCCGTCATTAATAGAATAGACAGGCGTATTTTCATCTGCTTCTAAATCAACTCCCAGGTGACGCAGTTTAACGTTTCCACTTATTCTTAAGTTTCCATAAGCTCCTACATTTTTAATTTTGTCTAAGGGTTTTGTAAAGCTATCTTTAAAAATAAATTTTCCAGGTTCTTTACTAAGAACTTCTTCAAAAAGTAATTTGTTTTCTTTCCCAACATTTTCTTGAATCATTTCTGGATTGTATCCTTTTTCTTCTAGCTCTGGAGTAACCTCTAGCACTGTCTGAGGAAAGTATCTATTTTTAACGATAATATAATTAAAACAATAACCTCTATCTCTACTATAAATAACTAAAGAATAAAAGCCGGGATTAAAGTTAGCTCCAATTGGTAAAAATACTAATTTTTCATCACTAGAACCTAATTGATTAAAATTATATTCTTTATTGTTAAATTTTACCTTAATATCTTCTTCCGATTTCGAATCTTTAATTTTTAAAACTATTGTGTCACCTTGCTCTGGATTTTTATTAGAAATAGAAAACGAATCTTCTTCTATTTCGTTTTGATGCAATAATCTATTTAATTTCATTCTTGTAGTTGCTCCTACTATTCCAGTCCCCCTTTTAAATCCCCAAGGATCTAAAATTTCTTCACTATATTTTTCTTGAAATCTAATTACTGCTCTTCTTGTTAATTCTCCAAAATAATAAGTTTCATTTCCAGGAGAACCAGGACCTATTTTAGCAATTTTATCTTCTAGCTTCTTATTTAAAAAAATTTGCAACTCTTTAACTTCTTCTCTTTTATCACCTTTTTCTAACTTACTTTTAAAATAAAAGGTAGAATTATCTCCTTTTAAAACTTTTATTCTTTCTTGAATTTCTAATATTTTTGTTTCTATTTCTAAAATCTGACAATTTATTTCTTCTAAAGTTAAAGCGGCTCTTATTTGAAGAGGTATTAAAAATAAAAATAATATTATTAAAATTAAAAATCTTTTTTTCATTACATTCCTATAATATCATTTAATTTAAAAAATAAAAACCCACCAAGCCTATAATTTGGTGGGTTCTCTTCAGTCTTTACTATCTTACAATTGCGTAATCTAATTTAATAAACTACTCCTTATATAGGACAGAGATTTTTCACAATTGGATGCTCTTGCCTGACCGAAAAGGCTTTTCTTTAAGCTGCATCAAATAGGCGTTCGAGGTTTTCGAATAAGCCTATTTAAGAAATTAAGTTATCAAAATTTTACCTTGCGTTTTTCTTTTAATAACTTTTTAACTTAAAGTAATTATAATTATATATTTCTTCAATTAAAAAATCAAGAACCCGTAGCTTTTTGCTACGGGTTTTTAAATTTATACTTTAAAATTGTCTGGTATTATTATTTTTTCTTTATCTTCTCCTATTCTTTTTCCTATAACTAATATGTTCCTTGTTGGCTCAATATAGAAATCACCTATTATCTTACCATCTTCTTTTTCTCTGTAAGGTTCGAGCCCTAGTTGAATAAGTTTATTCCTTCTCTCTTTAGGGTTGCCAAATTCTGGCGAAAGTTGAACATTACTGCCTATCTTTACATTTTTATCAATAATTGTTTTTTTAATTTTAGTGCCTGCACCAATAAAAGTAATATTGTATTCTTTTAATCTATTCTGATAATATTTATTCCTGTCAGCTCCTAATAGTATGCATTGATCAAGTTCACATCCTTCATCTATTACAACTTGATAGCCAAATACACAATTTAAGATCTTACTTTTGGTTTGAATTTCATTTCCTCCAGTTAATATACTTCCTTTTACTTGAGCGTTTTTAGCAATTCTCGGAGCAGGCAAGTGTCTTCTCATCGTTCTTATCCTGTGTTTTAATAAATTAATTGGTGAATTTTTAGAAATAAAATCCATGTTGCAATCAAAATAATCTTCTATCTTTCCAACATCTCTCCAATAACCATTGTAAGGGTAAGCATACAAAGACCCTCCTTCTTCTTTAACCTTTGGAATAATATGATGACCAAAATCAATCCCTTTATATTCTAGAAAATTCTCTAGTCTATCTCTAAAAAAAACATAATTTCCCATTGACGCTAAAAAATCATATCTTTTATTAATACCTAAACTACTTTTAATTCTGTCATTTAATCTAAACCTTTCAATCTCTTTTTTATTAGTAGGTTTCTCTATAAAATCTAAAATTTTACCAGTCTCATCAACTTTAATAATTCCAAAATCATTAATCTTGTCTTCTTTTATAGCGCTTGCCATTATAGTAACATCTGCATTATTTAAAGAGTGCTGTTTTATCACTCCTTTATAATCCATAGCATATATATGATCTCCTCCTAATACTAAAACAATTCTTGGATCATGTTCTTTTATTCTATCCATACTTTTTTTAACTGAATCTGCTGTTCCTTTAAATCTAACTATTTTCCCTTCTTTTTCATGAGGATGATTTATTTCTAATGTTTTATCAATGCCATCAAATCCCCAAATTCTTCCTGCCCCAATATGTCTTACTAAAGAGCGGGGTTCGAATTGGGCAGCTACAATCATAGAGTTAATCCCACTATTTACAACGTTTGTAGCAACAAAATCAAAAATACGATAGTGTCCTAAAAAACCAACTGCTGGTTTAGTCCGGTGTTTGGTTAAAATTTTTAATCTACTTCCTCTTCCTCCAGCCATAACAAAAGCTAATACATATTCATCCATTTTATATCTCCTCCTCTAAATTTTAAAGAACGTCCTACATCTTAAAGTATAAGTTTTGTTTTGTAAAGTAATTTAAAATAATATAAAATAGATTAATATGAATAAACAACATTACCCTCTTATAAGAACAATATATCTTTACGTCTTTGCATTAGTAGGTTTAATTCTTGTAATTATAGCTGGTGTAAGATTTTTAGATATGGGACTAAAATATTTTATCTTTACAGAGGCTGAACAAGAACAAAAAATTGCAACATTAAGACCACCTTCCTCTGCTTATTCTTTAGAAAAGGTCGAAAACCTTAAAGAGAGCAAAGAATTAACCGAAGAACAAAAACAAGCTATTAATCAGTGGATTGAAGACTATAAAAATTGGGAAGAGAAATCTAAAGGAGTAGACCCAGTTACTAGCAGAAGACATAGAGAGGCTTCTAATAATTTAGCAATGATTTTAATAGGGTTACCTCTTTATTTCTATCACTGGAATTTAATTAAGAAAGAAACTAAAGAGTAATAAAGCTCATAAAGTTTAAACAAAAAACCTCTCGTAAAAATGAGAGGTTTTTTGTTTTGTAAAAAAACTTGTCTAAACTAAACTTCAAAAACTTCTTTTAGGGCAGTTTCTTGGGCTAAAATAGAGACTAATTTTGATAGCCGAGTTGCTCTTTTTTTCATTTCTTTTTCGGTCACTGGCTGAATTTCATCTATCGCTGCTTTAACAAAATCTTCTTTATCCTCAATTCCTAACTCATCTGCTAAATCACTAAACTTTTCTCTTAAGTCTTCCTTGTCTTCTCCTTTCTCATAACGTCCTCCACATCCTGTAATAGATCCTACTACTTCACCATTTATTTTAATTGGGACCCATAAAGAAGCAAAACCAGCATAGCAGTCCATAAATAATGCCTCTTTTTGTTCTTTTACAAGAGATAAAGCTTTTTTAAAAGCAGCTTGGCATCCTTTTTTCCCTTTTTCAGTCTCTTGAATTAATTTACATACACGCCTCTGTCCACTCATGCTTGTAATTAAATTTCCTTCTTTGTCTGTAGTTACAATTTGCCCTCCTACAGCTTCAGCAAAATCATTTTGTAACTTTTGAAGATTTTTTAAAAACCATTTGCCTTCTTCTGAAAGATTTTCTTTAGACATAATTAATTAATAATATTAAGATTTATAAAGACTTTTTTATTGTGCTTTTTTTGTTTACTCCTTTATTTTTAATTACTTTTTAAGAACATGATTTAACAATGACAAAGAATAAAAAATAGAATTACAACTAAAATAATTAACAGATAATTTTTTTAAAGATATTATAAAAATTAACTTAGTTTATTATAACAATTTTATTTAGGTTAATGCAAAAAATTAATTTTTAATAACCTAATTAGCTTTCTTAATTTAATATAGTTAAAAAAATACAGACAGTAATTTAAAAAATAAAAAACCGGGCTCTTAAAGAGTCCGGTTTTTTGAACGTTAAATTAAAAGTATTTAAGCAGGAGTTACTTCCTCAGCTTTAGCGCCTTTTGGAGAGTCTCCTTTTTCAAAGGTAACTTCGTCACCTTCACTTAATCCTTCAAATTCAACATCTACTAAATCGTTACTGTGAAAGAATAAATCGTCTTCTTCTCCATCAATGGAAATGAATCCGTATCCTTTGTTAGTAAGTTTTTTAATTTTTCCCTTCATAAGTTGAACTTAACTAGAATGTTAAGGGTTAATTTCTAAAAAATCGACTAGCTTTTTCTTCTAATTAAAAAGATAACACAAAAATTCTAATTTGTAAAATTTAAACTTATTTTTCCTTTATAAAAACAACTATAAGTATGTTTCCTATAGACGCTCTATCCTCTATTTATACTAAAATAATAGGTATAATTACAAAAATTATAGTTAATAATGCTTTTACAAAATTTAAGAAATAAGTTTAGCCCCACAATGAGAACAAAATTCTTTATCCAAAGGAGATTCTTTTCCACACTCTGGGCAAATATGTACTATCTCGGCTCCACACTCTGGGCAAAATCTATCATTTTCTTTTATAGTTTTATGACACTCTGGACATCTATTTATAACACCATTAACCGTAGCCTTTATTCCTTTTTCAGCTGTTTCAAGCGCCTTATTTTCGACTGACCTCCTTAAGCTATTTTTTATCCTTCTAATTATATTACTTATAATGCTCATATTTAAATATATTAATTTATTAAATTATTATATCATAAGAAATAGAATAAATTAATTTTTAAATTTAAAAAGCACCCTCATATAGGATGCTTTTTAAATTTTTACAACTTACAGCTTATTTAAAGAAAGGTTTGTATATCTGATTTTTCTTTAAAATCACTTAATATCTGATCAATAATCCCAGAAATTTTTTGTTGTTCAAGTTCTTGTTTAATTTGTTCTTTTAATTCTTTTAATTCAGGAGCTCCCTCTTGCTTTGCAATGTTTTGGTCATAAAAGTTTTGGATTTCTTCCTCAGTAACTTCTAAATCTCTTTCTTGTCTAATTTGTTCAATATATTGATTTAATACAATCCCTCTTTCAATATTAGATTTTAAATCTTCTTCTGTTAAATTATTTTCTTGTAGTGCTTTTTGAAAATTTTCTTGGTTTTGAAATTGGTTTTTAGTTTGTTGATACTGTTTTTCTACTTCTTGACTATCAGTTGATGCTCCTTCTTGTTTTGCTTTTTGATACAATAATTCTTCATCGATCATTTCCTGAAGTACTTGTCTTTTTTGTTGATCAGTAATTGAACTAGTTGTTTGAGTTTGAACTTTTAATTGCTCTAATCTAGCTTCTAGTTCTCCTTCAGAAATTATTTTACTATTTACTGCTGCAACTTTTTCTTTTTCAATTTCTTCAGATTTATTAGTTAAGTTTTTTGTTATAAAATCAAAAGATCCTTTAGGAATAATGTTTGTAAAATAAAGTAAACCTCCTATTGCAATAATAGCTAAAACTATAATTCCTCCAATCCACAGTCCTTTATTTTTATTTTGTTTTTCTTTTTTTGATGTCTCTTTTATATTTTCCATTTTATGTTGGTTTACATTAATTTATAGTTTATTTTATACTAGTTTACATTAATTTATAGTTTATGTAAAAATTAAATTAAACTTATTAAATAATAGAATCCTACTCCAAACATTACAATTACCCCAATTAAAGTGCTCCATTTAACAAATTTTGGAGAAGATAACCAAATTGACATTTTCCATGCTGCAATTCCAAATATAAAAATCTCATCTAATAAATAGAATAAAACAAACAGAGCGATATAGCCAACATATGAAGCTCCAGTTATATTGGCTTCAGAAAGAATTCCCGTAAAAACAAGTGGTGCTGCCGCTGAACAAGGAAACTCAACTGTTGTAATTACAACAGCAAACAGCAGAATAGTTCCTAAAGCTGTAAGAAGGCTAGTAGTATCTTTTTGAATTATTTCTTTTACCCTATTTGAGAATTTATTAATAAGTTTTGAATCAGTAGCTTCACAAGTAGGAGCTCCTTGCTTTTGAAATCGAATAAATTCTTTTAAAAAATAAACTCCTCCTCCAGTTGCTAATAATCCAATAAGTAAACGCATCATTGAAATCCATTCTGAAAGTAAATCAAATAGCTTATACCAAAAGAAAATTAATACTCCATAAACAACAGCAGTAGTAAAAAGAAAGATTCCTCCATAAAGGATTAGTTTAGTTCTAGATTTTAATGTTAAAACTAAACCTAAAATTAGTACTAATGCCCCTAGAGAACAAACATTAAATCCATCTATAACTCCCATTATAATTGCTAAAAAGGGAAGAGAGTGTTGCTCGGGGTTAACTTTACCTATTAAAGGTAATTTAACTCCGTCGTCCGAGCTTGTACCATTTTGCGAGAAAGTAGTGCTTCCCAATTTTTCTTGGATAGCTTTTTCAATTTTAGACCCAACCCCCTCTTCATTATCAAACCCTAAAAAGAATTTATCTTCGATAAAAATAGCGGGAACTGCTCCAAATTTATCTTTGCTAATGTCATATTTTTGAAAAAGATCTCTTAAAAGCTGAACATTATTATTAATTAAATACCTATTAATTTCTACAGAAGGATATTCTTTTTCTATTTCATCCAAAAACTTAGCCTCTTTTGCACAATGAGGACAAGTTTTTGAATAGAAAAAATTTATCTCAACTTCTTCATTATTATTTTGAGCAAAGACAGCTGTAAAATTAAGCAATAAAAAGAAAACTAGTAATCCAACTATAACTTTTTTCATTTTTGATTTAATAGTTTAAGAATGTATTTTTTATATTCTAATTGTTCTTTGATAGGATTGTCAATCTCAATTACAATAATTTATCCAAACAAAAATTTAGGGCCTGGAAATAAATCTCCAGGCCCTAAATATAAAGAGATTATTCTAGCTTCTTGTGGCAAAGCCACCAATCTAAACATTTATGTTCTCCTGCTTCCTCCTTTTTTTCTCTATCTTCAATATCTTTTACGTTGCTTGCTGGAGGAACAATTACATGATCTTTAAATAATTCATTTTTAGGCCAATCCGCTGGCATAGCAACATTTTTTTCATCAGAAATTTTCATAGCTTTAACAATTCTAATAATTTCATCAAGATTTCTTCCTAGCTCTTGAGGATAATATAGAATAGTTCTTATCTTACCTTTATCGTCAACTACATAGACAGCCCTTACAGTATTAGTTCCTTTTCCAGGATGAATAAGCCCTAGTTTTTCTGCTACATCTCCTGTATCAGCAATTATTGGGAATTTAATTTCTGTATCTAAATTATCCTTAATCCATTCTTCCCATTTAAGATGTGCGAAAACCTGGTCAACACTTAGTCCGATTAGCTCACAATTCATTTTTTTGAACTCTTCATATTTGTTTTGAAAAGCAACAAATTCAGTAGTACATACAGGAGTAAAGTCCCCGGGATGACTAAAAAGAATAAACCATTTTCCTTCAAAATATTCAGGGAGTTTTAGCTTTCCTCTTGTAGTTACTACCTCCATTTCAGGAAATTTATCTCCTAGAAGTGGTATTGATTTTTCTTTTTTTTCTTCTTTTTCTTTCATAATTTTTTTAATTTTTAAAGATTTTTTATAACCTTTTTTTAATTTTTATCTTGCTTTAATAAGACTAACAAATTAATATCTCCTTCTGTATTATATATTTTATAACTTTAATTTATATAATCAACCCTTAAAACAAGTAAGATATTTTTATAAATTCTATATTATCATAACTTTTTAATTCCTTTTTCAAAACAGATATAGTGTTAGGCCTAGAATGCCCTATTGCAATAGCTTCTCCTTTTTCTTTTGCCAACTCAATTGTCTGATCGAGCTTTTCTTTTATATCTTTTTTATTATCACTATTATCTAAAAATATATCTCTTTTGGCAGTTCTAATATTAATTTCTTTGGCAACATCAAAAGCAATAGAGTCTTTATATGTAAAGCTATCGACAAAGAAAAGATTATTTTCTTTTAATACTTCCAATAAAGTTTTTATTGAACTATAGTTTGAGGTAAATTTAGAACCTTTATGATTATTAACCCCAACTATATATTGGTTTAATTCTTTTAAATAATCTTTTATCTGGTTTTCCATTTGGACCTTTCCCATACTTGTCATAATCATATCTTTTTCAGCATCTTTTGAGTCAATTGGCTCTAAAGGTAAATGAAGTAAGAGTTGAAAATTATTAAAACTACTCAAATATTTTGCACTAGATAAAGTTGCTCCTCTATTTGGTAAAATAGCTAAAGTTAAATCTTCTTCAATTTCAGATAATTTTTTATCTGTTTCAAGATTGTTTCCAATATCGTCAATAATAATTGCTACCTTATAAGTTGGTAGAGAATCCTCTTCTTCTTCAATAATTTTTTTATTATCATCTGAAATATCTTTTTCTTCTGATTTTTCTTTTAAAGGAAATTTAAAATTAGAACCATTAAGGTTGCCTAAATCTGTAGATTTTTGAATTACAAAACCTACTCCTAAACTAATAATTAAAATAATAAATATTGATATAAATGTAGAAATACCTTTACTTTTTTTCATAATCTATTGTTGGGGAGAAAATTCTTCAATTAATTGATTATAAGATTCAATTTTTTCTCTTTGCTCTGTAATTAAATTGTTGTAGGTTGAGACAAGCTTATTATAAGAACGGTAATCTTTTATTTTTTTATAATATTCCAAATCTTCTTTAATAATTTCAATACGATAATTTAATTTATCGATTTCTTTTTTAAGGGTTTTCATCTCTTCTTTTTTCTCAATTGTACTGTAAATTCCCTCATAGATTTTCCCGTCGCTTATTTCATAGATTTGAGGCTCTTCCTCCACAGATGGAGTTCTCTCTGTAGATGTAATATTATCAATATCATCAAAATTCTCTATTCCTATCTTCCAACCTGGAGTTGTTAATTCCGTATAACAATACCCTGAGTTATAGGAAGAATAACTTTTAGGACATTTAATTCCTATTACCATATGATTTGCCTTATCAAAACTAAAAAGTGCTACTCCATAACCTAATTCTTTAACTAATAAAGCACCTAAAAAGCTTTTTCCAGAACATAATCCTTTCTTTTCATATAAAACTTCGTAAGGATATCTTGCTAAAGATATTTCTCCTTCTGCTCCTTCTGTATCATATGGGATTGCTTGTACAAAAGAAACTGCTAGTTCTAAAACTTGATCATTGCTGATATTATAAAGTTTTCCTATTCCCTCTATTTTTAATACTAACTCTGAAAAGGTATTATCTTCCTCTTTAATTTTTAAAAATATATTATAATAATCTTCTTCCCACCCTTTTGGACAAGTTCCTTTACAAGTATATTTTTTAGAAAGACTATTATAGTGGTTATAAAGAGATTCGTATAAAGTAGTATTTAAATTAAAACTTTCATTATTATAATTCCATTTATAGGTAACTTCTTTTGGTTTTTCTAAATTAAACTCTTCTTCTATTTCCTTTCTTGCTTTTTTTTCTATCGCCTCTTGCTGTTTTTCTTCTTTTTCTATCGCCTCTTGATAATTTTTTTTATTAATAGTTTCAAAAAGAAAAAATCCACCTAATACTAAAAAAGCTAATAAAAAAATTCCTAAGGCATGAATGAGCCGTTCTATTATGTCTTTTTCTTTTTTTTCTTTTTTTTCTTTTTTCATTTTATTCCCTTAAGTATATTTTATCAATAAAAACCTTAAGATAAAAGTGCTTTTATTTTTAGTGTTTTTTACCAAGAAAAAAGCACGCTGAATTTTTAAGCGTGCTTTTTTTTAATTTTCTTTTCTAAAGTTCTTCCAAATAACTTCTTCAACTTCTTTCCCAGGAATACTCCATCCTGTGTCTTTCGGATCAATAATAATCTTAGTTGGCCAATAAAACCAGAATACTCCTCTAAACCATTCTTTCTCTACAAAAACATCAAATAAGGCTTGCGTTGCTAATACTTGTGCTTCCTGATTAGGAACAGCTTCTGTATCACTATTGTTTGGAATATTTTTCCTATAATTCCAAGGCTCTATTGCTGTTCCTGTTACGCTTCTATATCCTATCTCTAAAAATATTATATCTGTATTAAATTCTTTAGAAATTTTTTCTAAGGATTCTACTATATTTAATCCGTGATAAGTTTCTATCCAACTTTGTCTAAGTTCTTCTAAGGTAACATCTTTCTTTCTGATTAAATCAAAGTAAGGAGACATTCCAATATAATCAAGTTTACTCATCCATTTCCATTCTAGGACTTTTTCTAAATAATCACTTTGCCACCAGGCATTTAATTTAATAGTTAATTCACCATCGTAGTTTTGTCTAATTAATTCAATAGTTTTAGTCCACTCTTTATTATATTTCCAAACAGTAATATATTCGTTTGCTATTGGGAATAATTCAACATCATTTTCTTGAGCTATTTTTGCATAATACAAAAGTGCTTTCCTGTAAGAATTAAACCATTTTTCTGTGCTTTCAGAATCTATTGCACCTGCCCATGAGTTATAACTATCAACTACAAGGTGGGGTTCTAATGAAACTTTTCTACCACTTTTATGAATCATTTCTATCATTTCAATTAATCTTTTGTCTTGGCTTTTGTCGATTCTTACTCCATTTGATTTTTTATTGTCCTGATAAAGAAAAAATCTTAATTGTATCCAATTTACTTCTTCAATTCTTAAAAGAGATTCAAGAGATTTTATTGTTCCCTCCCAGGAATAAGATTCTGGATAAGGATAAAAATCAATCCCTCTAAACTGAAGTAGATTATCTCCTTCAGTTGGACTAACAATCTCTCCTTCTTTCCACTTTAGCTCTGCCAACTTCATCTTTGTCTTTTCTCCGTTTTCTGAATTAGGTAGATTAATGTACTCAGTATCAGATTCCTCTGCTTCTATTCCTCCACTAAAAATTAGTGAAAGAATAAAAATTAGAATAATAAATTTACCGATTTTCATTGTGACTCAACTCCTTCCTTATCACCATTATGGTTAGTTTTGGTTTGGGACCAGGATGTAACTTTAATTGATAAGGCGCCTGTGATCATCCAGTGAAAAGAAAAAAATATCTGTGGAATTAAGAAAATAGTTTTTTTAATTCCACCTTTTTTCCAAAGGATGAAAAAGGGCATTATTTGAAATCCTAAAGTCCATATAACCCATAATTTATTCCCTACGTCCCATACAGAAAACTGTCCAGTGAGAAAATAAAAAAGATAAAGCAATATAGAGATCCACCAACCTAAAACTGAAAAAGGTAAAAGACGGTAAGTATAGTCAACAAGACTATCAAATTTATGAATATTATCCCAAGCTACTTGAAGATGACCTTTAAACCAACGACTTCGTTGCTTTAAAAGCGTTGACCAAGTAAGTGGCTTTTCATCATAAATTTCTAAATTATCAGCAAAAACAATCTTTTTGTCCTTTAAAGAAAGACGAGTAAATAATTCAAAGTCTTCAACTAAAGAATTATTCCATCCATCTAATTCTTCTATCATTTCTCTTTTTAAAGCAATTCCCGTTCCTGCAAGAATACAAGACCGATTTAGAACTTCTCTACCAGCTAAAGCAATTGCTTCAAAAATTTGAAATTCAATTTTCTGAAGTAAAACCAAAAAGGAATCTTTTTGATTGGTTACATTTAACCTAGTTTGAATTCCATCAACTTCTGGATCTTTAAAATAAGCAGCTACTTTACTTAGAAACTGATTATCTTTAATTCGATTATCAGCATCAAAATAAAGAACAACTTCTCCTTTTGCCAACTCTAACCCTTTATTAAGCGCTAAAGCCTTACCAGATTCTTCTGTGTTATACTCAATAACTTTTATTCTTTTATCTTCTATCTCTTTAGCCTTTTCAGCAGTATTATCTTTGCTATTGTGACAGATTGTTAAAATTTCAAAATTTTGATAACTCTGCCCTATTAGGTCATAAAGTATATTCTTTATGACAAGCTCTTCGTTACAGGCAGGGATAATTATTGAAATCTTTCGATCTTCCGAAGAAGCTAATCTGTCTTCTTTTTCTTGATAGAAAAAGCTGGCTATGCCAGTTATAAAGATAACTAAAGCTCCGAAATACATTAAAAAGACACAAAGTGCAAGAAGATAAGGAAATTGAATATGAATTCGAACTGGAGTTCGTAAGAAAGGCTTATAAATTATCTTTCCAACAATCAATTCATAAACTGCAAATGAAAAAAGCAGAATAACAAAAACAAAAATTAGAAGAATTAACAAAAAATAATAAGCGTCTTTCTTGTTCTTAATTCCTAATTTCTTTCTAATCACTTGGAGTCACCTCCTTTTCTTAGTTCTTAATTTCTTTAATTTTAGCTTCACCAAAATAGGCATCATCAACATTAACTTCTCCTTGTCCTGACATAATAAGAACTGGATCTCCTCGAATAGCTCCCGGAGGAGCTTCAACTAGGAGTCCTACTTTTTCCCATTCACCATTACTTGATCCAGTAATAAAAGGCCCATAAACAGCATAGGTAGGATACCAATAATCTCCTTTAATAAAGAATTGTTGGCAAAGCCTTATCCCTTTCCCTTTTTCAAAATCGTAATTGATCCAAAAGGAAAGATAATAAACCTTATCTGGGTCTACTAATGGTTTATTCTCAAAATCAGGAACAGCTAACGCCCCTACAGACTCTAAAGAATTACTTTCAATTTGAAAGCTCCAATTTCCTGTTCGCGCTAAATTTCGATCACAATAGAAATTAATTTCTGCTTCAAAAATTTCTTTTCCCCATGGATACGGTCTAAATCCAAATTCATCGGAAAATTTATCATTTGAATAATGAATTGTTTCAAAACTAGAGTTCTTTTTTTTATAGGTAGTGGGTTCATTTTTTAATAATCTAACTGTCTTGTCTTCTTTTAATTTATAAGAAGACAAAAGAAATGGCTCATATTTTTCAACTAAAACAGGTTTTAAGCTAAAAAGTAAGATTAAAGCTAAAACAACTAGAACTAATTTTCTTTGCATTTTTACTCCTCCTTTCTTTGTAATTATTTAATTTAAATGAGCAGAACAATAACTAAGTATTGCAGTTTTTTATAACACAGGATTTACTTAATGTCAATGGAAATAAACAAAAAAGAAGGGGCCAGTTGAGCCCTTTTTGAGTATTAAAAATCAATTTTTTTACTTTGTTCTATTTTTTTTAAAATAAAATAATAAAGCTATATAAAGTAAGGGACCTAAAAATAAGCCAATCCAAAAGCCTAGATAACCTGTAGCTTCATAACCAATCATCCCTTTAAATTCAAAACAATTATGACAGCTTCCATTTTCACAACAAAGAGGAATAAAAGTAGTCCCAATAAGTCCAATTATGTATCCTAAAAATCCGCCTACTGGGATAGATAAAATTAGTTTTGTTAAATTTTTAATCTTTTTATTCATAGTATTTTTATTTTAACCAATGACTTAAGTCCCTATTAATTAAATTAGATAACAATTTTATATCTTTCTTAAAAAAATTAGATAATTCTATTTTAAAATCTTTTTCTAAGGGTTCTCTTTTTATTTTCTTCTGATTGCTTCTCATGAGCTTTCCTAGCAGACCAATTTGTTTTTTAATCCCAAGTGTCTTTTTAATTTTTTCCACTGGTAAAATTCCCCTTATTCTCAATAAAGAATTAATTAATTGTGATTTAGGTTGAGTATGAGGATTAACTTTTGAAAAATTCTTCTTATTATCAAAAGGTAAATTTAAAAATTGAAGAACATCTTTATAAACTTCTTCTTCATTTTTAAGCAAAGAGTCAAATAAAATTGTCTTTACATTTTCTTTTGGAAAATAATTATAGTAGCGCTCTAAATGTGCCCCTAATTTATACAACTCTCCATAAATTAATGTTCTCTTTTTTAAATACCCTTTATAAGTTTTATCTTTTTTAATCTCTCTTTCATTTTGTTTTTGCCAAGCTTTTTTAAAATCAGTTATGGTTTCCCTCCCTATCGAAACCATTTTGGAGTAAAAAGAATAAGCAGCTTGGATAGGATTTCTAAGCATTACTAAAATTTTAGCCTGAGGATTAAATTCATATATATATCTCGGCGCTACCTTAGAGGGAAGATAGAAAACTGTCTTTTCACCTACTATCTTTTTGCCTTTATTATTTTTAAATAAATTAAGATAATCTTCTTTAGATAACCTTGATTTAGTATAGTCAGGACAGAAAAAACTAGGCTCTCCTTTAGCCATAAAAATATCGGGATGATCTCCTAAATGTTTTTGCATAAAAGTAGTTCCAGATCGTGGTGCTCCAATTATGAAAAAGTTTGGTTTTTGCATTAATTTAATTATAAATTACTTTAAAAAATATTACCCCATCGTAATTACTGTTTTCAACAAAATCCAAGAAATCAACCTCGGCAACTTCTCCTTCAATACTAGAGGCATGAATCAAATTTTCTTTCTCAAAAACAAATCCTTCGTGCCTTACGTCTAATCCAATTTTTTCATCTCCATTTTTAATAAAAGCAACTCCTACTTCTGAAGGTAGATTAGAAATAACTTTATCAAGATCTTCTTTTCGAATATATTCTAAATTAATCTCCTCTTCCCAATTAATATCAATTAAACGGCCTTCTTCTCTTTTTTTATTTAATATAACCTTCTTTTCTTTAGTTTTGTCCTTCCCTATTTCTTGAGTAATATCTTCAAAGTATGGTGAAACTTTATTTCTATAAGTAGAAAAATGCAATCTATTTTCATAAGAAACTTCTCCAGGAGGATAGTAATTAACTTCTTTCATTACCTCTTTAGGAGTTTTGCCATTGGAATTAACTTTAGCAGCAGATACAAGAATTAAGGTAGTGCAATCAAAAACATCTTCCCTATAAATTTCTTTGTTTTCCTTTTCCCCTAGTGGTCCTCTCTTATATGGGGATCCCAAAAAGTTATAGACTATTTCTTTCAAGGTTTGATCTAGTTCTTTATTACCATCTAAGCTTGTAGTCGCTCTCTCTTTTTTTCAATTTGAGGCTCCTTTTTAATGATGTAAAACCCAACTCCAACTAATATAAGTAAAAAAAATATTATTAAAATTATAATTTTTTTGTTCATTGTTTTTATTATAACAAAAACTCGATGATTAAAACCAACGAGCAATATTTTTATCTATTTGCTTATTCTTTTCTAGGTTTTTATTGCTTTAAACAATCATTAATACACTGAAGTATTCCAAAGTCAGGTTCTGGTCTTTTGTGGCAAGGGATAATAGTATTTTTATCAATAAAACCATTTTCTGTTTCATAACAAATTACTTCTTCTTCTATCTTTTCTAAATAAACAGGGGGGAGCCATCCACAATGGTTAAAGCAGGTAAGCCCTTGTTCATATGATTTTTCACAGTTATTTATAATAAAGTCCCAACCGACTATCTCTTTCTCATAAATTTCAAGATTACACTCTTCAGTTTTTAAAATATTGCCATCCTCAATTTCTTGATTTATAAATTTATCTTCTTCCTCTGTGTCTATTGTGTCTATATTTTCATTCTCAGGTTCTTTTGTCTCCTGTTGGTTTTCTTCTGTCTTTTTACAATCAATAGGAGAGTTTAATTCTTTCTTTTTTTCTGGATATTTTTTAATTATTGCCTTATAGAGTTTGGCATAAGCCGCTTCTAAATTCCCTTCTTTAATATAATTATAAACTAAATCATCGGCTATTAATTTTTCAACTTGTAATAGGACTTGAATTTCTGCTACCTCTTTTTTATCAGGGGTACAAACATCTAAACTCATTAATTTTTTTAATATTAATATTTCAGCTCTATCTTGTGCTAGGTTTAAAGGATAAAAACCTTCCATTACTCCCATTCCTTCACCTCGTGCTGAGGTATAAGCCATAGCTAAAGAATGTAATTCTATAAGTTTATTTAAATCAGCTTTTTCCAGAGCAGCCTTAAACCAAACTTTTGCTTTTTCTTTTAATTCCTTTTTAACTTTTTTAATATTATCAAGGGTAAACCAAACTCCTTTTCCAGTAGCACTTTTACCAGCCATTAGTAAGGAATCTAATTGAATTATTTTTTGAAAATTTTCAGAATCGCCTTTTTTAGGATCTATATCATTAATTAATTTTTCTTTAAATTCATCTCCTTTTTCTCTAAACAAAGCCATAAACCGATCATTGCACTTCTTTTCTTTTTTATAGTCCTGCTTTGCTATATCATTACAATAAATCATCATTAAGGCTCTTAGTTCAATTAGGTCAGAAAAATCTTTAGCATTTTTAAAAGCATGGAATAAAGCAGCTTCTACGCTTTCATCTTTAGGTTCCTCTTTGATTTTATAAGTTTCTGCCTCATGATAAGCAAGAACCTTTATTGCAGCTTCCTTCTTCTTATTTATTTTTTGTTCTGGTTTTGGTTTTTTAGCAATCTTTTTAAAGAAATTACCAACAGCTACGAAAATACGCCTAACCCAATTTTTAACTTTTTGAACCCATGAATTATTTGCTGAGTTTTTTGTAGTTTCTTTTTCTTCTTTGCTCTCTATACATTTCCAGCATCCATTATCTTGGTAAGCACACTCTTTACATACTGCTATACATTCATCTATTTTTTCGTATAATTTTTGATTTTCTTCCTCACACTTAAAAAAAGTTTCTGCCCCTAAATCTGTTAGGTTGTCTGTAACATAGATATTCTCAAACTGTAAAGATTGTTTTATAAGATAATCCTTAGAGGTTTCGGCAATTGCATTCCCAATAAATAGAAATTGAAAAAATAGAATAAGAATAAGTATCTTCTTCATGTTTTAATATTTATTTTAATAAGAATACTCAAACTCAATTTCAAGCGTTCCTATACCACCAAAATCAGCGTGATCTAAAACTTCCTTTCCTTTAATTCCATTTTCAGTTATTTGGTCCGGCTTTAGATCATAGTTAGCAGGCCAAGCCCCAGAGCAAGTAGTATTCTCTTGCCTAGAAGGAGATCCGGTAGTTTCGGTCACAACACTAACCCATCCCTGATCTTTAACTTCAGGGGCAATTTTTAAACTTTTTTCTTTACCATTTCTCATATAAATACGATAAGGTTTATCCTCCTGATCATAGTAACTTTCGTTTAAGCTACCACTACCAGTGCTTTTCCATTCTTGGGCTGGAACATGATGCCAGGCCGGTTGAATTGTTTTATGAAAAGTTTTACAAGTAGCAGTTCGTTCAACTATTTCATAGAGATCTTCTTCTTCATTATACTCAAGTATCTCTTCTGATCTCATCTCTGTAAATCCACCCCCCATAGGTGATTCTACTTTTTCTTTAATGGAAATATATCCATGTGGTATATTAGGGCATTCTGGTTCTAGTTTTAAATTAAAATCTATTTCAGCTTTATTTTTTTGGTCCGAGTTAGCAATTGCTAAAATAATTGAATTAATATTATTATCAGTAATACATATCTTCTTTTCTCCAACTTGGCTCCAATCTTCATAAGGCGATAAGTTGCCATCTTGGCGAATCATAGCAGTAATACTGATATTCTCTCCGTGTTCAGAAAAATCAAAAACAGCGTGATGGTCTCCTTTGTCACTCGGGTCAAAAGAAAAACCAAAGTACTGCATGCTTCCTGGTTCTAATTTTACCGGAAAATCTTTCTCCTTTTTATTAAACCAAAGTTCATAAGTAAGGGCGCCCATTGGAAATATTTGGGGGAACTCCGGAGTATCTTTATAGTTTAAAAATGGTTCACTATTCCAATTATAATAAGCGAATTGACGATAAGCATCTTCATAGTCAGATAGATTTTCTTTTAAAACTTCACGGATATCACTTTCAGCTCCTTCAATAAGGACTTGAGCTACATAATTCTCATCAGCACTAACATAATGATCAGTAATAAAGAAAAACCACATATAGTGCCCGTATTCACGAGAACCATCTGCTAACATAAATTCATCTTTTAAAGTAGGAAAGAAATCATTTTTTAAATAAATATGCTCCGAACTGGAAGTTGGGTAAACATAATCTTCTGACCAAACCGCAGTAGCCTCTTGTAACCAATCATTATCATTATTGCGAATTTCATATTTTTCGGATAGTTCATACTGAAAACAGTGAAAAAGCTCATGAGCTAAAGAAGCTTTTAATGTTTTATCATTTTCATCTTCTTTTATATAAATATTACATTTTTTAATTCCTTCTCTTTCTTTCATAAATGCAAGCCCATATTCCTCCATACTAGTTAAATAGATAGAGATTTCTTCATCCGGCTCTGATCCTAAAAGATCATCATATTTGGGCCAAGCATCATTGAATGCTTGGTGCACAGTATCTGCTTTACTCTTAATTTTATTACTTTTTTCTTCACTCCAAGAGCTTTTTAAAAAATATCTTAATTTTGCCTCTCCCGGGCTATTTATCTCTCTAACATACCATCCCGTGTCATAAGCTTGAACAGAAGGGATAAAAAGAGAGCTAATTTCTTCTTCTTGAGGATAAAAAATACTTCCTTCTTCATCCGGATATAAAATATAGGGACGAAAATCTTCTTTTTGCTTTTCTGAAAACTGATCCCAATTATTCAGTATCCACTTAATGTCACGGTTTAAAGTTGAGCGTCCTTTAGGTGGATCAGCTTGATATTTAGTTGGTAATTTATCCGACTCAGTTAAAGCAATTAAGCGTAATTTAACTGCTTCTTCTTCATTTAGGTCCCCCCGTTTAAAAGCAGCATTAATTTTATTAATACTATGCTCCTCTTGCTCTGATTTTTGCAACGACAAAGCTGCTAATTCTTTTTGATAAGGTGTCATTCTATCTCTTGCCTCTGCATCAAAAGCATCTTCAAAAGTTATTTCTGTATCTGAATTTTTAGACTTAGTAATATTTACTAAAAAATCTGTACCTAAAAAGAAAAAGCTCACAATTATTAGTGAGACAATAACTAGTACGAAAAATATAACTTTTTTTTGAGATAAAAACATAAACCTGTTAAAGCCTGAAAAAATATTTTAAAAATATAATTTTAAACAATTTATTACTTAATTAATTAAACCTTTACTTATTATACCACAAAATAAAAACTCGATAGAATGTCGGATTTTAAACAATGATATTTAAGTATACTAAAGCGCTTTAATTTTATCCTTGGCATTTAATAATTGAAAATGGAGTATCACTCATATCGCTTAAATCATTCATGAAAATTTCCAATTTATAGTATCCTTCAGGAATATCTTCTATCTTCCAATTTACTGTTCCTTCTCCAGAAATATCGGTTTCATTATAAGTAGCAGGTAATGAGTCCATTCCTATATAGTGATAATACTTTCCGTTCCCTCTTGTCTCCACTACCCTAATTGAAACTGTATCTATTCCTTTACTTTTCCATTCAATTTTAGTTTCTTCTCCTATACAAAATGTTTCTCCACCATTAGGGTTAATAACTTCAATATGCTTTTCTTCTTCAGGTTGTTTGCTCGTCTCTTTTAAGCTTTTAATTTTATTCTCTAGGTCTTGGTTTTCTTTTATTAAATCATTTCTTTCTAAAGTTAAAAGGTATATCTTTTCTAAATAATAATTTTGTAAACCAGAAATCTCTTTTTGAAAATTATTTAGAGTTAAAATATAAAAAAATCCTAGAGCTATTACTAAAGCTATTATAATACTCCAAAGAATTATTTTTGAAGATTTTAGTTGTTCAAGCATTTTATATTATTAATGAATACCTAAAATTAAACCTTTACTTATTATAACATAAAATAAAAAACGAAATATAAATTTCAAACAAAATATATTCTTTTAATAACTTACTTATATTCCTTGATTTTCAATAATTTCCTTTTTTATATCTTCGTTAAAACCAGAGAAAGCTTTATCGCCAACGAAGATTATCGGATAGTAACCAAAAGATTCGGAAACTCCTTCACTTTTAGAAAAGTCCTGCTTATATTCTTTCAGTTTATTGCCAAAATTATCATTAGTAGTCAATATTTCCTTGTATTCAATTTCCTCTTCTTCAAAAAATTCTTTCGCCTCTAAACACATTGGACCTGTATTATTGTGGAACATAATCAGTTCTGTTTCTTGTTCTGAACTATTTTCATTATTTACCTCTGGTAATTCTTCCGCCGAACAAGGATTCTCGATTGTATTTTTTCTTTCAGTTCCTTCACTTTCTCCTTCCACGTGTTCTAGCATCTCAGGAGTATAGGGAGCATTTCGGTTCTGAGGAATTTTATAAAAAGGCATTTCGTAATCCGCTTCCGACATAAATTTATTAAGAGATACCCATTTAATATCACTATTATCCCAAAAGTTTTTCCACATCCCCATCCAAGCTTTCAAATAACCTCCAATATTAGTATGAGAAACCGGAGTTACTCTATTATAGCGATTGACAGCATCTACTAAATCTTTTTTCATATCTTCCGGCTCTCCACCTCGAGTCCAATAACTATAGTCACACAAACTTCCATATTTGAATTCAACCCTTTCAATATTAGATACCGATAAAATCTTAACATCGTAATCTTCAGGATTATAAACAGTTCCCTTAGTTCCAGTAGTTCCACGGGCAGTAACATAAGGAATACCTAATTCCTCCGCTACCTTTACCGTATTTTCATCGGAAGCAAAAAAGCGTGATCCTACTATTTTTAAGGGTTCACCAGTACAACTTTCTATCCCCTCTTTTATTTCAGATATTCTCTCATACTGTTTCTCATAGGACATATCCCAGAAGGGCGCCCCAGTATTAGAACCAATAATTTCCATATCATATTCAGTCATCTTTTTGATGGTTTCACAGTTATTCTGTACATATTCCGGTGTGGCCAACAAAGCAGAAGGAATATTTCTTTTTTGAAGTTCATTAATAAAATTAACTAAACCTTTTTCCGGATCTTCATATTCAATTAAAATCATCATTCCTTTAGTGATCTCGGTTTTAGTTTCAGTTCCTTCCTCTAAGTTAATGTAAAAAATAACACTAATTATTATTAATAAAATAATAAATAATATTAGATAAAATACTTTTTTATTTTTCATAAATAATCTAAATATATTAAGATTTTATTTTAAATTTTGTATATATTATATCATTTCAACATTTTTTTTCAATTAATTTTTAATATATAAATGATGCTCTGTCCTAATTTATTTCAATAAGTATAATTAATTTAATAAGACATTACCCTTTATTATTGCCCCACAATAAAACAATCTACCTACCAATTCCTATTTGTAATAAATTCACTTTTAAATCTCAATTTTATTCCTCATTTCAACTTGTTGTTTTTTAGGATAATTTTTAATGTAAGAAGATATTTTTTTCTCATTCACTCTATCTAAAAGATTATTCCAGACATCTTCAGCGGGCAAAGCATTAAAATAAATAAAATCCAAGACCGTTTTTTCTATATCTGAAATAGGTAAGTAAAACTCATCGTGCTTTAAAAAATTAATTCCAAAAAAATATTCTTGCTTTATGCGATGCACTACAATATTAGTCCCCAAAACTTTTCTTGTCCCTCCTCTTACTTTTTTGGGGGTTATAATCACTGGATTAGCTTCCTGATCCCAAATTTCATAAAAACTCAGAGTAAATTCTAAACCAAGATAAGCCGGTCTAAAACAAAAAACACTTAAAAAGGGGTCTTCTATCCAACTGTAACACCCTCTTGTTAAGCGGTAAGCTTCTTCCCTCTTTGCAAGATTATGTAGAAAAAGATTAGTGTATGATTCATTTCTTATTATCATATCTACATCCTTATTGGTAAAAACAGAACTCTCTTTTAATATTTTTTTAACTTCTTTTTTTATTTTACCCATCTTTTTATTTCTTTTAAAATTTCTTTTACATTGGGGGCTACTCCGGTAATGATTAAAGATTCAAGTTGCTTTTTGCTTTTAGGTTTCTTATAATTTTTTATCAACTTAGAAAGCAAAAGTTTTATTTTCTTCTTCTCCTCTATAAAATTAGATAGGTAGTAAACATCATACAGATCTCTAACTTTTCTTCGATTCAAATAAGCCTCAACCTTTTCTTTTAAAAGCTCGGTCGGAGAAAGAGTATTAACAACTAAATTGTTACCGTCAACCAATCTGTACTGCTTAGTTACGCTCTGCCCTATTCTTTTAAATAAACCGCCAAACTTTATTGTTCGGTTATTATAGTAGAGTGTAGCGTAAACACTTTTTTTTGTTGTTTTTAGTTTTCTAACTTCTATTCCTACCCTTTTCAACCTTTCTTTTAAATCTTTTAAATTAGACCTGAAATCAAGCGGGAAATAAAAATCCAAATCCCAAGAGAATCTATTACCTCCATAGCACCGCCAAATGGCAGTACCTCCATGCAGAACTACTTCTTGAGACTCGTTATAAATTTCCTGAATTACTAAATCTTGACCCCGGGCTATTTCCTTGCGCCGTTTCTGTTTTAAGTTTTTAATTATTGGTAAATCCATAAAAATCAATTACTTAATTAACTTAACTTATATTTAAGTATAATAAAGGTTAATTAAGAAGTCAAATTTACTAAAACAAAAATCCAAGAGTATAAACTCTTGGATTAATTTTTGGCTCCGTTTACCTTACGACGTTCGAACTGTTTTAATTGGTTAATTTCTTTTTTTTATTAATCAATTGTATTTTTTAACTAGAAAATAACAATAAAAAAAAGGGGGTTATTGTATCCCCCTTTTAAATTCTTTGCTTTTAAAAAAAATCTTTACCTCTCTAATAGCATCTTTTTGATTATAACTTGAATGGATAACATTTTCTTGGATATCTGTACCAAACTGATTTCGAATAGTATCTTTCTTAGCTTTTTTGAGGTCATAAAAACCAACTAATTCATTAAGTTTTTGTATAGCATTCTTTCCTTTCACGACGAAAACAACAACAGGACCGGAGATTAAGAATTCTTTCATGGAAGAATAAAATTCTTTATTAAGATGTCTTTTATATAGGGCTTTGACTTGTCTTTCTTTTAAATAAATTTTCCTGCTTAAGACAATTTCTAATCCTCTAGATTTTATTTTAAAAAAAATTTCTTCTTTAGCACTTACTCCATCAGGTTTAATCATCCCGAAAGACCAATTCATTTTAATCGCCTCCTTAAGTTTTATTTAAAGTAAAAAGAACTAATTCTTGTTTTTATTAGATTTAAAGAAAGAGGAAGGAATACCTAGTCGGTCACTATAGAATTTTATTCGAAATAAAAGATTAGCTCTCCCCTCTTCTCGTGTCGTATGAGCAGTTGCAGTGACATCAGCTGCTCCTAACAATATCAACTCCCAATAGATGTCAGAATATTTATTTTTAAAATCTTTAAGTTTCTTTTTATTGAGTTTTGTTCCATCTAAAACTAGGTGTATTTCCCCATGGTTTTTAATCACTTTTTTAACTATTTCTTTCTCTTTTTTACCTAAGTCAAACCTTTTCAATAATTTAATAGCTAATTCTGAACCAATTTCCTCATGATTGGGACAATTGGTATCATTTCTATCTTCAAGTTGAATAATAGTATCTTTTTTACCAATATCATGTAATAAAGTAGCTAAAAAAAGTAATTTTTTTCTTGAATAAGAATTAACTTTCTGTGATAAGTAGTTTTTTATATTCGGTTTAATATTCTTTATAATTTCTTTTAAAGCCTTTACCGTATTCATTGTATGATCAAAAACCGATTCGTTGTCATGCCAAATACTATTTTCATATACTAGAATATTATCAGCTAATTCAGGAATATAAACACAACTATTTTTAATATTATCAAAATTAATATCTTTAAGGCAATAATTATCTTCTTCCTCTTTTTTAAAAGATCTAATTAAAAGAAATTTAATTTTTTGGGGATATAGTTTTATATTTTTAATGTCGTCCTTAGAAACCCACTCCCCCTTATCTTTAATAAACTTATGTAAATTTCCATCCCCAACAACTTCTTTGATTTTATCTCCAGTTTCATTCCCACATTTAAAGTAGTGTTCAATGCTTCCTCTGTTTTCAAATTGAACGACCTGCTCAATGATTTTTACTTTTATTCCTAGTTCTTCTTTAGCTTCTCTTATAACTGCTTCTTTTAAAGATTCATTATCTTCTACTCCTCCACCAGGTAAAATATAATATTGCTTATTATGCTTTTTACGATTAAGCAAAAAAATCTTGTCTTCTTTTTCTATTAAAATTGCAACTCTTTTATTTGTTCTCATTTTTTTTATTTTTTTTAATCATATATTCAACAACTTCTTGTATGTATTGGATTCCAATTGGAAAATAAGATTCAAGTTTTACGTCAGTAATTTTATTCCATTTTTTTCTAATTTCATAAGCCTCCTTTATTTTTTTAGTATCAAAATCATCGGTATACTGAGAAATAATATTGTCTTTTATCTCTTTTTTTGTTTTAGGCCAAGTTCCATTATAAATGGAACACCAATCGCTAATTTGAAAAATTCTGTCAATCAATTCTCTCCCAAAAACTCTAATGTAATTATTTGTATTTTCTTTATTTTTCGATATATATTTTCTAGTAATATTAAATCTTACCCAGCGAGATTTTCGAAGAATTAATTGTTGAATTTGTTTTCTAGAAATATTTCTTTTTTTTAAAATTCTTTCACAAATATCCTTTAACGTTTCATTGTTAGCTGAATAGAGAGTTGGGCGAAATGAAAAATGAATTAAAAATTCTTCGTCAATTCTTTCTTCAAGGTCTTTTTTTTGTAAATGTCAAAAAAGATAATTTCATATCTGGAAATTTTTTAGAGGCTGTTTTAGCTTTTTCCTTAAGATTTTTAATAATTGAAAGGGGAACTCTCCCAAATTTATTGGTTTTCGGCATTATTAATAAGTCAACATCACTATAATTAAAGACAGCTTCTTTATCATCTACACTTCCAAGTAGAGCGATTAATTCAATATTTTTTATTAAATCCTGATCATCTAGAATCAGTCTTTTTGAAAATTCAACAGCTTTTTGAAATTCTTTTTTCATATCTTTTGCTATACTATATAAACTATTGGAATAGAAAGCAAGTTTTTCTAAAAAAATCCAAGAGTATAAACTCTTGGATTAATTTTTGGCTCTGGGGGTCGGACTCGAACCGACAGCCTAGTGCTTAACAGGCACCCGCTCTACCATTGAGCTACCCCAGAATCTATTTAATTTTCATCAGTATTTTAGAATAAAAAAGTGAGAATTGCAAGAATTAATAATCTTCTAATTTCTTTAGTTCTTTATGTTCTCTAATTTTATCTAATGCTTTTGCCTCAATTTGCCTAATTCTTTCTCTTGTAACTCCAAATTTTTCTCCAACTTGTTGTAAAGTATGGATAACTCCATCTTCTAATCCAAATCTCATTTCAAGTATTTTCTTTTCTCTATCTGTTAGATCGTCTAATATTTCATTTAATCTTTGCTGTAAAAGCGCTTTTGCAGCTCCCCTTGAAGGAGATTCAACTTTTTCATCTTCAATAAACTCAACCAGTAAGCTATCACCTTCATCCCCTACTGGTGTTTCAAGCGAAACAGTCTTTTGAGAAATTTCCATAATGTGATTTGCTTTTTCAGTAGAAATATCCATTTCAGCTGCTACCTCTTCTCCGAGTGGCTCTCTTCCAAGATCCTGCATTAATCTTTTTCTAATTTTCAAATATTTTGAAATTGTTTCTCCCATATGAACTGGAATTCGAATAGTTCTTGATTGATCAGCAAGAGCTCTAGTTACAGCTTGTCTAATCCACCAAGTAGCATAAGTAGAAAACTTAAATCCTTTTCTCCAGTCAAACTTTTCAACAGCCCTAAACAATCCAAGATTACCTTCTTGAATTAAATCTAATAATGTAAGAGGACTTCTTTTAGCATATTTTTTAGCAATAGATACTACTAGTCTTAAGTTAGCTCTAATTAATTTCTTTCTTGCCGCTTCATCTCCTTCTTCAATTCTCTTTGATAATTCTTTTTCTTCTTTAGCAGTAATTCTATCATAGGAACCAATTTCTTTTAAGTAAAGTTGAACTAAATCAACATCTGCCTTAGATAAACCTTGTGCCTCTTCTCCTCCCATTGAAAGAAGATCAGTAGCCTCTTTTACTTCTATCCCTTCTTCATCTAATTTTTCATAAAGCTCTTCTAATCCTAAAATTTGTTGTTGAATATCAGGGAAATAATCTAAAATTTCAGATCTTGTTACAAATCCTCTTGGTCGCCCTTTCCTTATAAGTTTATTAATCTTCTTTTCATCTAAAATTAAATCTTCTTCCTCTTCTTCAAATTCTTCTGGTTCTGGTTCTTCTCCATCTTTTGGAATAAGTTCTAAATTATATTTATCTAAAGCTTCTTTAATTTCATCAATAGATTTAGGACCTATTCCTTTAATCTCTTCTAATGTTTGCTCTTTTCTTCTAATAAGACCAGCTGCTGTCTTAGTACGATTTTTTTCTAAAACTGTCCTAGTGCGCCTAGAAAGTCCAAGCTCCCTTAAGCTAATATCTCGAGGATTAACTTCTTCTTCTTTTTTATTTTTTTTCTTTTTACTCATCTTTTTCCCTAATTTTTTTACTTAATTTATTAAATTTTTCTGATAGTTCTTCTACTTTTTTTTCATTTTCTTCCTTTTCAGCTTTATACAATTCTTTCGATATTTTAGTTAATTGTTTTTTTATTACTAATTTTTTAAACTGTTTAAGGCAAGCCTTAAATTCCTCTTTAGGCTCTATATCTTTAAAGTCTACATCTGCTTTTAAACTAAGGTAATTAAATAATTGCTCTGTTTTATCTTTTTTAAAATCGTCTTTATCTTCTTTTAGATTATTTAAAATTTCTTTATGAGCCGAAGTAAAATATTTAGTAACATTCTTATCTAGTTCCTCTGTAATTTTTTCATCTTTTATAGCTAAACTTACAATTCTGTCCTGTAATTTTTCTAATCTGGATTTTTGTTTCTTTTCTGTCCCTTTTTCTTCTTTTTTATTGTTTTCCTTATCATAATAGTCATTCCTCTTAGTTCTAACCTTTTTCAGCTCTGCTTCAATATTCTCCTCTTTAGTATTAAATTTTTCAGCAAGCCTTTGAATCCATTGTGATTGTTCAATTTTATTAGGAATTTGTTTAATAACAGGTAAAAGGACTTTTGCTATCTTCTTTTTTCCTTTAGGAGTTTCTTTGTCATACTTTGCAAAAGTAGTTTCAAAGTAATAATCAAAAATTGATTTTGAATCTTTAATTTTCTCTTTCCATTTTTTAGGGTCTTCTGCAGCCATATCAGCTGGATCACTATCTTCTGGCATCATTATTACTCTTACATCAAAATCTTTAGCCTGAGCCATATCTATTCCTCTTTTAGTCGCAGAATCTCCAGCTAAATCCATATCAAAGGCAGTTGTTAAATTATCAGAATATCTTTTTAAAATCTTTAATTGTCTTGCAGTTAAAGCTGTTCCTGAAGTAGCAATTACATTTTTTACTCCAGCTTGATGCGACATAATTACATCAGTATACCCTTCTACTAAAATACAATTATCTCTTTTTCTAATCTCTACTTTAGCTTCATTTAGGCCATATAGTACCTTGCTTTTGTCATATAAAGGAGTATTTGGTGTATTTAAATATTTTGCAGTATCATCTGCTTTACCTAATATTCTTCCTCCAAAACCAATTGCTTGTCCGTGGAGATTGAAAACTGGAAACATTATTCTTCCTCTAAATCTATCATAGAAATTTTGTTTCATTCCAGAAGAGCTTTTTGATCCTTTTCTTATAACTAATCCTGTCTTAACTATTTTATCTCTTTCATATCCTTTGTTTTCTAAAAATTTAAGCAAGGTGCGCCAGTTAGCTGGAGCATACCCTAATCTCCACTTTTTTATTGAATCTTCTGAAATATTTCTGTCTAAGAGATACTTTTTAGCTTTTTTCCCAGTCTTACTTTTTTCAAGTTGCTTTTGAAAAAAGGTAGCAGCTAAATCACAAATTTCATATAATTCCTTTTTCTTGTTTCTTTTTTTAAAATTCTGTCTTTTAAGTTCTACTCCTGCTTTATCTGCTAATATTTTTAAAGCTTCGCCAAATTCAATTCCTTCTATTTTTTTAACAAATTCAAACATATCACCCCCTTCAGAACACCCAAAACAATGCCAGATTTGTCTGGCAGGTGAAACAAAAAAGGAGGGAGATTCTTCAGAATGAAAAGGACAAATTGCTCTATAATTTGCCCCTGTTTTTTCTAACTTTAAATACCCCCTTATTACATCTACAATATCTAACCTCTCCTTAATTTCTTCTACTGGATCAGAACTCATATGAATAAATTATACAAAAAATTAAAAGAAAAATCAATTTATTTTTATATAACTTCTTTCCATAAAGATTTTATAGTTTTTACATATTTTCTAGAACAATATGATTCTGCTTTTTTTAGTCCATTTTTAACTATCCTATTATAGAGATCAGGATTATCTATTAGTAATTTTATCTTATTAGTAAGTTCTTTAAAATTTTTTGGTTCTACTAAAATACCATCCTCTTTATCCTCAATTATTTTTTCTATTCCTCCAGACCTAGCCCCTATCACAGGAATCCCCATAGCCATTCCTTCTAAAGTTATTAACCCAAAACTTTCTTTTAAAGAAGGAAAAAGAATAATATCCGCTGGAGTATAAAATTTATACATCTCTTTTTGCTTTAATTTTTCAGGAAATATTTTTAAATTATCTAAAAGATTAAATTGTTTAATTACTTTTTTAAATTTATTTTTTACTTTTTCTTTTTTATGATAATCTCCTAAATTAGTAACTAAAAGGCAAAAATTATCAAAACCTTGCTTTTTAAGTAATGAAAGTGCTTTTAAAACAGTTTTAAATTGTTTCTGCTTTCCTATTTCTCCAGTAGAAATCCTAATAGTTCTTGAAGGAAAGGCAAAAACAAATTTCTTTTTTATATTAAGCTTTTCTTTCCATTTGTTTTTTTGTTCAGAAGTTCTAGGGCTAAAAACATCTCGATTTACACAATTTGGCACTATTTCAATTTTGTTTGGATCTTCTACTGTCGGGGCAATTCTATTATAAGCAAATTTACTTACTACAATAATTTTATTCCACTCTAAATTAATACTTTTTTTAACAATGTCTTTTCTTTTGATATTAGCATGATGAGCATGCTCAATAAGTGGAATCCCTTTTTCTTTAAAAAAATTAAATAAAATCTGAGTTAGCTCCGGATCAAACATATAAGAAGCATTGTGACAATGAACAATATCAGGTTTAAATTCTGAATACACTTTTTGAATTAAATCTCTGACTTCTTGCTCTTCTACTTTTCCATCTCTTTTTAAAAGAGAGGAGGTAAAACTTTCATATTTTTTGTGAGTTGTTTTCTTAAATTTTTTTTCTCCTAATGCAAAAATCCCAAAATTTACATCTGGGGTATTATTAATAATACTTTTTATAATTGATTGCACTCCTCCTGGTTTATCTGTCCCAAAATAAGTGAAAATTAAAATATTTTTATTTTTCATTTTCATTAATTAGTTGCTCCTTACTTTTATCAAATTTTTTCCTGTAAGCACTAATTGTAATCATTGGAGGTCTCTGTTTATTAACAATGACCTTCCCTCTTAAACTATAGCTTAATCTATCTTTTTCTTTTGTCTTCTTAACTATCTTATACTTTTTTCTAATTTCATCTGTCATAATTAATTTACCCATCATGTGAGCTCTAGCAGAAAAAACTTGTAATACCGAAAAAGCCATATTACTTAATGCTTCTAAAGTATGATGACTATGCTGTAAAAACCCTAAGTTTACTTGAGCAATATTTTCTAAGTCGTAAGTTTTAAAAGTATCAATCATAAGTCCAAGGTCAACTCCATATCCTGTAAAAAAAGTTAATCGCTCTAGGAGCGATCTTCTTGCTGCAATTTGTCCGCTTAAAGGCTGAATAAACCCAGTTAATTGAGGAAAGTACATATTAAGAAGTGGTCTTACTAATAATTCTGTTACTCTACCTCCTCCTAGTGCTACGTCATCACTATCATCTGTTTCGTTAAGAGTTCTTTTAAAATATGATTTAATGAGTTTAAATTTACTATGAGTAAGAAGAGGGCCTACTAAAGTTTTAATAAATTTAGCTTCCATATTTTGAAGATCTCCATCTAAAAAGACTAAAATACTTCCTTTTGTTACATAGAGTGATTTCCATAAATTTTCTCCTTTACCACTTTCGTCGTTATATCTTTTCAATATTTCTGATGCTTTATAAAAACCAACTCCTTTTTCTTTTACAATTTTTTCTGTATCGTCTTTAGATCCGCTGTCTACAACTACAATTTCATCAACAAGGTTTTTTTCTTTCCCCATAAGCTCTGATTGAATAATATCAATAATTTCTCCTACTGTTTCTTCTTCATTTAAAGTAGGGATTACTACGCTAATTGTCTCTTCATTCTCCTTTTTTTTCTTCACTAACCTATCAAGATCCTTATAAGTCTTGGCTTGAAACTTATTTTTCGCAAACCATTCTTTTAATCTCATATTTTATAAATTTAATATATTTTTATTATCTTCTATGTTCTTTTTTTAATTGTTTGTGGTTGTAATTATATATCAATTTTAACCTTAAAATCAAATTTTAAGGTTAAATAACTTTGCAATATATATTGCTTTTCGTTACAATAATTTAAAATGAAAATTGCTATTGTATCTACAAATTTTTATCCTACTCCCCCTAATAAAAAGACCATATCTGCTCCTCTTTGGCTAACAAAAACACTAACAGAAAGACTAAGTAAAAGAGGTCATGATGTAACTTTTTTTGGTGCTTCAGATTCAACAATTAAAACAAAGGTTGCTTCTAATACTCCTTCTCTTAAGAAAAATAAAGATTGGGACAAACCTTACAAGTTTTTAGAGGAAAAAGCTTCTGAATTGCTTGATAAAAAATCAAGTCAAACTCTTTTAGCACAAGAATGGCAGACTATTTTAAGAGAAAATTATCAATTAAGATTAGCAACCTATTTTTGTAAAAAAGCTGAAGAAGAAAATTTTGACATAATTCATTTTCATACTCCTTTTACTTTTCTTCATTTTGCTTCTTTTGTTGATACACCGATAGTGATGACAATCCATGACCCTCTTACCTACCCCCTTAAAAGTAATTCATTAAAAGTTATTTGTAAACTTTTTTCTGAAGAAGTTAATTTTATTACTATATCAGAAGCTCAGCGTAAGCCAGCTCCTTCTCTAAATTATTTAGCTACTGTTCCTAATGGAATAGAAATTGATAAATTTAATTTTTCTAAAAAAGGAAAGGGGTATTTAGCTTTTGCTGGAAGGCTTACTCCTGAGAAAGGAGCTCACACTGCCATTAAAGTTGCTAAAGAACTAGATAAACCTTTGAAAATAGCTGGGAAAATTTATCCTCAATATAAAGATTATTGGGAAAAAGAAATTAAGCCTAATTTATCCGAAAAAATAGAGTATTTGGGGTTGCTACCAAGAGAGAAAATGTCAAATTTTTATAAGAATGCAGATGCTCTTTTAATGCCAATTGAAAGAGAAGAACCTTTTGGTTTAGTAATGATAGAAGCTATGGCTTGTGGCACACCAGTTGTTGCTTTTAATAAGGGGGCGGTTCCAGAAGTAATTAAAAATAATGAAACTGGTTTTATTGTTAAAAATCCAAAAGAAATGATAAAAGCAACTCAAAATATTGAAAAAATAAAAAGAAAAGATTGTAGAGAGCACGTTGAAAATAATTTTAGCACTGAAAAGATGGTAGATAATTATCTTAAAGCTTATAAGAAAATAGTTAATTAACTAAACTTTATTAAGATGAAATTGAAATTTCTAATTATAGGGGCTGGAGATAGAGGAAGTAATGCCTACGCAAAAGAGATAAAAGAAAATGACTTAGGTGAGATTATAGCAGTAGCTGATCCTAGTAAAAGAAGAAGAAAGGAGTTCCAAAAAAGATATAATATTGAAGATAAAAACTGCTTTGCAAAAACAACTAAAGCTTTAAATAAAAAAATAGGAGATATTGCAGTTATTGCTACTCCTGATAAAACTCATAGAGATATTGCAGTTAGAGCATTAAATAAAGGGTATGATATTCTTCTGGAAAAACCTATGGGGACAACTACTAAAGAATGCTTAGATATTATTGAAGCTCAAAAAAAGAATGGTAATATTTTAATGCTTGCTCATGTTCTTCGCTATACCCCTTTTTATAATAAAATAAAGGAATTAATAGACAAAAAAGAGTTCGGGGACCTGCTTAAAATTAATTACTCTGAAGATATTGGAAATTGGCACTTTGCCCATAGTTATGTTAGAGGAAATTGGAAAAATAAAGAGTCATCCGGACCAATAATTTTAACTAAAAGCTGCCACGACATGGATATTATTAATTGGTATATGGGGGAAGAAATAGAAAGCATTTTTTCAGAAGGTTCTCTTGAATTTTTTAAAAAAGAAAACGCTCCTGAAAACTCTACAGAAAGATGTATAAATTGTCCAATTAAAGATTGTAGATACAAAGCAGAAAATATTTATCTTCTTAATAAAAAACAGGGAATAAACCAACTAGAAAAAAAGATCTCAACTGAGGATACTCTGGAGGCAAGAAAAAGTAGTTTAGAAAAAACAGATTATGGAAAATGTGTTTGGAAGTGTGATAATAATGTCTGTGATAATCAAGATGTTATTATTAAGTTTAAAAATGGAAATCAAGCTTGTTTTAATTTAAATATAGGTCCTTCTCTAGAAAGAGAGATCCATTTATATTTTGAATATGGAAAAATAATTGGGTTTTTCCATAAAGGCTATATTAAAAAAATAGAATATGGAACAGAACCACATTCTGAAAAAAGAGAAAAAATAGAAATACCATATAAGAGTAACCATGGCGGAGGAGATAAAGCTTTACTTGAAAACCTAATAACCACTGTGAAAGATAATAAAATAAACAAAAATAAAAGCACTGCTGAAGAATCCTTAATAAGTCATTTAATGGCTTTTGCAGCAGAAAAATCTAGAATAGAAAATAAAACAATTGATTTTAAAGAATATAGAGAAAACTCAAAATAATTTTAAATTTATTTCGTTGAATCTTCTCTTTTATCTTTTACAAAAAAGAAGATATAGGTAATTTCTAAAATTGCAAAAGTATTTAGTACTAGTATAAACACAAACCAATTTAATTGGTTGTTTTTGGCTGACTTCCACAAAGCTACTCCTTTCCAAGGAAGAACCCAAAGAAAGAGCAGGAGTAAAATTAATGGATTTTCAAGAAAGTATTCTAAATTCATTTTAGTCTAATTTTACTGCTGTGCCATAAACTAATAATTCTGCAGCTCCACTCATAACTTGAGAGGTAGTAAATCGAACCCCAACAATTGCATTAGCTCCCTTCTTTTCGGCTTCTTCAATCATCTCTGCTAAAGCTATTTCTCTAGCTTCACTTATTGCCTCTGTATATTCTTTTATTTCTCCTCCTACAATATTCCTTAATCCAGCTAAAATATCTTTACCAATATTTTTAGCCCGAACAGTATTTCCCCTAACTAAGCCTAGTGTTTCTTTTATCTCTCTGTCTTTTATTTGATCTGAAGTTGTAATAATCATATGTTTATTTTTTTCTCTTTTAATCTTTCTAAAGTAAGAGAAATTAAAAGAATAATTATGCCAATTATTAATCCTGTTGTCCCCCATCTCACTACGATAGGGACGTTTTTGTCTTCAAAAAATTTGTATAAAGAAAAACCCAACAAGGATGCCAGTCCAGAAAAGAAAATTATTAACCCTATAATATTTAACTTTTTCATTGTTATCTTGAAGAATTAGTAGTTTTATCTATTTGACCATTAGGAATAAAATGGACCTTTCCTTGTTCATCTTCTAAAAGTGTCCTTCTTAAATCAAAATCTTTCACCACTCCTTTTGCTCCAGCTATTTCCACTTTTTCCCCTACTCTGTATTGATCTTCAATAAGAATAAAGAATCCTGAGATGTAATCTTTTACAAGATTACTGGCTCCCATACTAATTGCTAATCCAACAACACCAGCTCCAGCTAGAAGTGGAGTAATATTTATTCCGAGCTCTGGCAATATTGTTAAAACTCCTACTATAAATATTGTTACATTTAAAATTGAAGTTAATACCCCTTTTAAAGTATTTTTTCTTTCTTTATTCTTTTCTCTTCCTTTTCTTAAAGAACTAATTCTAGAATTTAAGGATTTAGAAATAAAGATCTGGCCAATTTTTCTAAAAATTATTAATAAAAGAAGAATAAACAATACTTTTCCTCCTTTACTAATCCCTTGATAAATTAAGTTTTCGATCTCTAAGTTTAAGTTAAACATATTGAATACATTATAATATTTAAAAAGGATTAAGTAAATAAAAAGAAAAAGCTCAGGGCTTTTACTGATTTTTAGTTAAAATTAAAAGGTGGAAAATATAGGAGGATAGCAGGGTTTTTGACTTTACTACACCAAATACTCATCTTTTCCTAAAAACAAAAGCTGAGAGGCCATATGGCCTCTCAGAACATTATTTAAGAAGTAATTAGAGATTAAATTTAGTAATTACTCTTTTTTAGCTCAAAATAGTTGCTTGGATGGCTACAAGAGGAACAAGTAGTTGGTGGAGTTTTGCCTTTGTGGATATATCCACATTTTCTACAAACCCAATAAACTTCTTCATCCTTTTCAAATACGGTTTCGTTTTCTACATTTTTTAATAATTTCTTGTATCTTTCTTTATGATGATTTTCTGCTTTTGCAATTGCTTCTAGCCTATCTGCAATATCATCGTGTCCTTCTTCCCGCGCAGTTTTAGCAAACCCGGGATACATATCAGTTGCCTCATAATCTTCTCCTTCAATTGCTGCTTTTAAATTCTCTGTTGTATCTCCTAAAGTTAAAGGAGCTGTTGCTTTAACTTCAATTTCGTCTCTATCTGTTTCTTTAATTTGATTAATTAATCTAAACAACCACTTAGCATGTTCTCTTTCGTTTTCAGCTGTCAATAAAAAGAGTTCTGAAATTTGCTCGAAACCTTCTTTTTTAGCTTTTTTAGCATAGAAGGTATAACGATTTCTTGCTTGGCTTTCACCAATAAATGCTTTTGTTAAATTTTTTAATGTTTTTGACATAATATTTTTCTTTAATTAATTTATATTTTTCTATAATTATATTTCCCAAAACAACTTTACGACAAGAATAAATACTTCTTTTCTTTACCTTTTCTATTATAGCAATAATTTAGGATAAAAAAAGCGGTGAGGGTGGGATTCGAACCCACGGTAGGTATAAACCTACACATGTACTCCAAACATGCGCCTTCGTCCACTCAGCCACCTCACCTATTAGTATACTAATTTATAATAAATTTTAATCAACCTCCATTCCTTTTAAAGCTTTAATCCTCTCCTCTACTGGAGGATGACTCATAAAAAGTTTTGTAAACCAACTTTTTGTTTCCTTCCCTTTAAAAGGAGAAGAAATATAGAGATGAGCAGTTGAATAATTAGCAGCTTCTAATTTATGTTCGTCTTTTGAAATTTTTTCCAAAGCTCTTGCTAAGCCTTCTGGGTATCTTGTAAGTAAAGCTCCCGATGCATCAGCTAAATATTCTCTTTTTCTAGAAATTGCCATCTTAATAGCTTTAGCAGCAATAGGAGCTAAAATAGCTGCAACTATTCCTAAAACCAAAAGTATAGCTCCTCCTTTTTTATTATCCCCTCTTCCAAAAAAACTAACCCTTAAAAATATTCTAGATAAAATAGCTACAATTCCAACTAAAACAACTATCATCGAATCAATTAAAATATCTCTATTTCCAATATGAGATAATTCATGTGCTATTACTCCCTCGAGTTCTACTCTTTCTAACCTATCCAATAATCCCTTTGTTACTGCTACAACAGCGTGCTCTTCATTTCTTCCAGTTGCAAAAGCATTAGACTGGTCTGAATCAATAATATAGATATCAGGTAAAGGAAGACCAGCTGTAATACAAAGATTTTCTACAATTCGATATAATTCCGGATTATCTTTTTTCTCAATCTTTTTAGCATTAGACATTTTTAAAACTATCTTATCTGAATACCAATAGCTGGTAAAACTCATTGTCACAGCTAAAAAAGTAGCTATTATTAAAATAGCTAAACTATCCAACACAATGCTAAAAAGATAACCCAATCCAATAACTAAAATAAGAAATACTAATATCAAAAAGAAACTTTTCCTCTTGTTTTTATCAGCATTATTGTAAAGAGTCATAGGAAATGCCTCTTTTAAAAGGTGTATTACAAAGAGTCATATATATTTTAGAATTCTACGTCAACATTTTCTCTTTCTTCTGGTCTTTCAATTTCAAAGAGATCTTTTTGTCCAAAGCCAAAAGTACTTCCGATTAAATTAACAGGAAAACTTTCAATCTTAGTATTAAAGTCTCTTGCATTATTATTGTAAAATCTTCGAGCTGCTTGAATCTTATCTTCAGTATCTCTTAATTCTTTTTGAAGTTCTAAAAAATTATCAGAAGCTTTAAGATCAGGGTAGCTTTCAGATACAGCAAACAAACTTTTTAAAGTTCCAGCTAATTGATTTTCTGCTTCTTGTTTTTCATTAACATTCTCTGCATTCATTGCCTTGTTTCTAGCCTCAGTAACTTTTGATAAAACTTCTTCCTCGTGTTCGGCATAACCTTTAACAGTTTCAACTAAATTAGGAATTAAATTATGTCTTCTTTTTAGTTGAACATCAATATCGGACCAAGCTTCTTCTACTCTATTTTCTTTTTTAACTAGACTATTATAGGTAAGAATTAACCAGATTGCTAAAAGGGCAATTACTCCTATTGTTATGTGTAGAGGATTCATAATGTTTTATTAATTAATTATTGAAAAAAGAGAGGCTCCCACCAGTTTAACCTGGTGGGAGGGAAGGATTTTACATCATTCCTCCCATTCCTCCCATTCCTCCCATGGCTGGTCTTCCTCCGCCTTGACCACCATTGTCGTCGTCCTCGCCTTCTTCGTTTGCAATTACACACTCTGTAGTAATAAACATAGCTGCAGCAGAAGCTGCGTTTTCAAGAGAAGACCTTACTACTTTAGTAGGATCAACTACACCATTTTTCATAAGATCTTGATACTCTTCAGTCTGAGCATTGAAGCCAAAATTGCCCTCTCCTTCATTTACTTTTGAGGCAACAACTGCTCCATCTACAGCAGCATTTTGAGCAATTTGTCTAATTGGTTCTTCTAACGCTCTTCTTAGAATATCTATTCCAATTTTTTCATCATCATCTTCTACTTTTACTTTATCAAGAAATTTAATTGATCGGAGTAATGCAACTCCTCCACCTGGAACAATTCCTTCTTCAACAGCTGAACGAGTAGCTTCTAAAGCATCTTCTGTTTTAGCTTGAATTGCTTTTTGTTCTACTTCTGTAGCAGCACCAACTTTAATAACTCCTACACCTCCAGATAGTTTAGCTAATCTTTCTCTTAGATTTTCCTTTTCAAAATCAGACTCTACTCTTTCAATCGCCTTTTTAATTTGCTTTACTCTTTTATTAATATTCTTTTCATTTCCTTTTCCTTCAATAATAGTAGTATGTTCTTTTGAAGCTACTACTTTTCCAGCTTGTCCTAGTTGTTCCATTGTAACATTTTGAAGGTCTAATCCTAACTCTTCTGAAATAAATTGACCTCCTGTTACAACAGCAATGTCTTGAAGCATTTCTTTTTGTTTGTCTCCAAAGCCAGGAGCTTCAACTGCAAGTGTTTTAAACGTTCCTTTTAGTTTATTAACTACTAATGTAGCAAGAGCTTCTCCTTCTACCCCTTCTGAGATAATTACTAGTTCATTTTTTCCACTTTGAGAAAGTTTTTCTAAAACTGGAAGAATATCATCCATTGAAGAAATCTTCTCATCTGTAATTAAAATGTAAGGATCTTCAAAAGATGCTTCCATCCTTTCACTGTCTGTTACCATGTACGGTGAAAGAAATCCATTATCAAATTGAAGTCCTTTTACAATATCTTTTTCAAAACCAAATGCCTTAGACTCTTCTACTGTAATTACTCCATCTTCTCCTACTTCTTTCATTACATCAGCAATAAGATTACCAATTTCTTTATCTTCTGCTGAAATTGTTGCTACTTGAGCCATTTCTTTTTTAGAATCTACTTTTTTAGCAACTTTTCCCAATACATCAATAACTTTATCTACTCCCTTTTCAATTCCTCTGCGGAGTGCAACAGGGTTAGTGCCAGCTGCAACGTTTTTTAATCCTTCTGAAATGATTGATTGAGCTAGAACTACAGCAGTAGTAGTTCCATCTCCTGCAGTGTCATTTGCTTTTTCAGCAACTTCTTTTACTACTTCAGCTCCAATATTTTCAATTTTATTTGGTAATTCTATTTCTTTAGCAATGCTTACACCATCATTAGTAATAGTAGGAGAACCAAATCCTTTTTCTAAAATTACATTTCTTCCTTTGGGTCCGAGTGTAACTTTTACAGCATCAGCTAATTTATCTACTCCTTTTTTTAGTTTTTTTCTTGCTTCTTCGTTAAATTCTAGTTGTTTAGCCATAATTTATATCTAAAAATTAATCCTCAATAGTTGCGAAGATATAATCTTCTTTAGCTACGAGGTATGTCTTTTTCCCAACCTTTATTTCGTTTGGACCATGTTTAGTGAATAATACTTTATCTCCTTTTTTAACTTTTGGAGGAACAATATCACCATCCTCTGTACGTTTGCCTGGTCCTATAGCAATAACTTTACCTTTTTCAGGTTTATCCTTTTTAGCTGTTTCTGGAACAATAATTCCAGAATCATTTTTTTCGTCTTTTTCTTCGATAGGTTTAATTAAAATATAATCGGCTAATGGATTAATTTTCATATTTTTAATTTAAATTAAAACATTTTAGCAAACACGACCTTTGAGTGCTAATTTCCTTATTATTTATTTTATTAACTAAATAGTAAATGTCAAGAGCAAAAACTAATCTTTGGTTTTTAGAACAACTAACAAAGTTTTTATTTAATCTATTTTCTGCTAAAATAGGAAAAATGAAAAAGAAAATTACCCTACTTTTAATTATCTTGTTTTCTCTTTTCTTATCTGGAAAAGCTTTTTTATTTTCTAAAAATTTTGAAGTAGATCTTAATAATTTTAATCAAGAAAATTCAATCTATCTTTATTTAACAGGAGACATAATGTTAGATCGAGGAGTAGAACATTCTATTCGAGAGCAAAATAATTGGAAGTGGCCTTTTTTAAAAATTAAAAATAATTTAGATAAAGCAGATATTCTTTTTGGAAATTTAGAAAGTCAAATTTCAGATAAAGGTTATAATGTTGGAAGTAAATATTCTTTTAGAGCAGATCCTAAAGCTATAGAAACTTTAAAATATGCTAATTTTGATATTCTTTCTCTTGCCAATAATCATTCAACTGACTACACAAAAAAAGCACTAGAAGATAGTCAAAAAAGATTAGAAAATGAAAATATTAAAACAACAGGAGCGGGCAGAAATAAAAAAGAAGCTTATTCTCCTAAAATTATTAATAGAAAAGGAAATAAAATAGCTTTTTTGGCTTATAGTAATTTTGGTTCATATGCTAGGGCAAAAAAAGATTCCTCTGGAATAGCATATATTGATTGGAATAATTTAAATCGAATAGAAAATGATATTCAAGCAGCAAAAGAAAAAAGTAATCTTGTAGTAGTCTCTTTACATTCCGGAGTTGAATATGCAAAAGAACCTTCTCTTTTTCAAAAAGAATTTTCTAAAAAAGCAATTGATTCTGGAGCTGATATTATTGCAGGACATCATCCTCATGTAATCCAAAAAGATGAAAAATATAAAGATGGTTGGATTTTCTATAGTCTAGGCAACTTTCTTTTTGATCAAGCTTTTTCAAAGGAAACATCTCTTGCTAAAGTAGGAATAGTAGAAATAGTAGATGGTAAAATTAAAAACATATCTACTAAAACTTATTTTATTAATAACTCTTTTCAACTTGAACCTTTTAATTAAAGGTTTACTATTTAAAAATTTTTTGGTATCTTTAAACAAATATTTCTTACTTTTTGTTAAGTTTAATTATGAGTGTTTTTATTGGTAATATTTTAATTGGGATAGTAGGATTTTGGCTTGCAGAAAGATTTGTACCTGGAGTAGCAATTACAGGTGGTATTAAATTTTTAGCTATTTCTGGTTTAATTTTTGGATTTTTGAATTTTTTTGTTAAGCCTGTATTAGACTTTTTGTCTTTACCTTTGAAAATCTTGACTTTTGGCTTATTCAGTTTAATATTAAATATGTTTATGATCTGGCTAGTTGATGTTTTTTTGATAGAATTGATAATCGAAGGACTTACTCCCCTCTTTTGGACCACATTAATCCTTTGGGGGTTAAACTTTTTTTATAAAGGAAATCAATTAAGAAAGTAATTATGTCTAACTATTTAACAATTGCACAAGCAATAGTATCGGTTTTTTTAATAATTTTTATACTTCTTCAACAAAGAGGGACTGCAATGGGTTCTGCTTTTGGTGGAGGAGGAGAAAGTTATTCTACTCGGAGAGGCGCAGAAAAAAAACTATACATTGGAAGTATAGTTCTAGGAGTCCTTTTTGTTGGGCTTGCTATTTTAAATCTTTTTATAAAATAGACTAAACATATATGAGTAATTTAAAAAAGAAGTTTTTTTCTTTTTTTAAAAAATGGCCTTCCAAATCACAATGGAAAAGATTTTTTATTGTTTTAACTAAAAAAGAATTAATTTTATTTTTTATTCTTTTATTCATTTTAGTAGGATCTGGGATTACACTTTTAGTTAATCTCTATTTTTTAAATAGTAAAATTGTTCCAGCTCAAGGTGGAGTATACAGAGAAGCAATGTTAGGATCTCCTCGTTATCTTAATCCAATTTATGCTCAGCATTCAGATGTTGATAGAGATTTAACAGAATTACTTTTTTCTGGACTTTTAAAATATAATGGAAAAGGAGAATTAGTTTCAGACTTAGCAACAGACTATGAGATTTTAGAAAATGGAAAGGTTTTTAGGTTTTATTTAAAAGAAAATATTGAATGGCACGATAAAGAACCTTTAACTGCAGAAGATGTAATATTTACTATTGAAACAATTCAAGATCCAAACACTAAGAGTCATCTCCGTCCCTATTGGGTAGGAGTTGAAGTAGAAAAATTATCTAAGTATTCTGTAGAATTTAGAACATCAAGAACTTCTTCTACCTTCTTGCAAAATTGTACTGTTAAAATTATTCCAAAACATATTTGGGAGAATATTGCTCCTGAAAATTTTGCTTTAAGTGATTATAATTTAGACCCAATTGGATCTGGACCTTATCAATTAGATAAAATACAACAAAATTCAGATAATGAAATAACTCAATTATCTTTAGTTTCTTTTGATAAATATTATGATAAAAAGCCTTTTATCCCTCGAATATCTTTTCAATTTGTTCAAGATAAAAATGATTTAGTTTCAAAATATCAAAATCAAGCAATAGACGGATATGGTGCTTTGTCTAATAGTCTTTCTCCTAAAAAAGAAGATAGTTTTTATCATCCTTCTTATCCTCAATATTTTGCTCTTTTCTTTAATACAGAAAGTGATAGTATTGTGCAAAATATAGAATTAAGGCAAGCTTTAAATTATAGTATTGATAAAAACAAATTAGTAGAAAAATTCGGAGGAGAAATAGTTAATTCTCCAATTTTACCTAAAGTATTTGGTTTCAAGTCTGCCTCTACTTCTTACCCTTTTAATAAAGAAAAGGCGAATGCTATTATTAAAGATTTAGGTTACACAGAAACCAATGAAGAAGGGATAAAAATTAAATCTAAAACAGATCAACCTTCTTTCCAATTCTCAAGTAGATTACAAAAAGGATCTGATAATTCTGAAGTTCAAAAATTACAAGAATGTTTAGCTGGTATAGAAGGAATTTATCCCGCAGGAATAACTTCCGGTTATTTTGGAAATAAAACTAAACAAGCTGTGATAAATTTTCAAGAAAAGTATAGTGAAGAAGTTTTAGAACCTTGGGGTTATACTTCAGGAACAGGTGCAGTAGGTAAAACAACAAGAGAAAAATTAAATGAAATTTGCTATCCTACTACAGAAGAAACTACTACTTTAGAGTTTACAGTTTCTATCCCAAATGAAACTTTACTAAAGAATATTGCCCAAAACCTTAAATCTCAATGGAAAAATAATATTGGATTAGATCTTAAAATTGCAACAACTTCTTCTTCTGATATTGAAAGAAAAGTAATTAAACCTAGAAATTATGATAGTTTACTTTTTGGAGAAATACTTAGTATCCCTCCTGATCCTTTTCCTTATTGGCACTCTTCTCAAACAGAAGATCCGGGATTAAATCTTTCTTCGTATGAGAATAAAGATGCTGATGAACTATTAGAAGAAACAAGAGAAACCTTAAAAGAAGAAGAAAGAAAGGAAAAATTAGAAGAATTTCAAGAACTAGTAATAGAAGATGCTCCAGCTGTATTTTTATATAGTTCTAATTACTATTACTTTATTTCTTCTAAGATAAAAGGAGTTAATCTTGAATTGATTGCAAACCCTGCTAAAAGATTTACAGAAATTACAAATTGGTATATAAAAACAAAGCGTGTATTGACAAAATAGATTGATTAAGTTATTGTAGAAAGCGTTAAGTTAATTGTTGATTTTCGATAAATTTTTAAAAAAGTGTATCGAAAGTTAATAATTTTATATTAGTGCTCTAAAATTTAACACCGCCGAGGTGGCGAAATTGGCAAACGCAATAGCCCCAGAAGCTATTGGATTTCATATCTTTGTGGGTTCGATCCCCACCCTTGGCACTATGAACAAAACAAAACAACCTTTTATCCGAATCATTCCTCTAGGAGGACTAGGAGAAGTAGGTAGAAATATGACGCTTCTCGAATACAAAAATGACATTATTGTCATTGATGTAGGAGCTGGTTTTCCCACTGAGGATATGCCAGGAATAGATACTATTATTCCTAATATTTCCTATTTAAAACAAAATAGGAAAAAAGTTAAAGGAGTCGTAATTACCCATGGTCATTACGATCATATAGGAGCTGTTCCATATATTATGGACCAGATAGGAAATCCTCCTATTTATACTAGTAAACTAACTAAAGGAATGATTCTAAGACGACAAGAAGAATTTCCTAACAAGCCAAAACTAAAGATAAGAACAGTCCAAAATGGAGACCAAGTTAAAATTGGGCCATTTAAGGTGGAGTTTTTCCGCCAAAATCATAGTATTCCTAAAACCCATGGCCTATTTATTAAGTCTCCGGCTGGGAATATTTTACATACTGCTGATTTTAAATTCGATAAAAATCCAGTTAATGATAAACCAACTGATTTTAAAAAAATTAAAAATTTTGGCAAAGAAGGAGTTGATCTTCTCTTCTCTGACTCAACCGGAGCAGAAGGAGAAGGACATTCTCTCTCTGAAAAAGTAATTGAAGAAAATCTAGCAGATCTATTTAAAAAGTTAAGAAATCAAAGAATTATTGCTTCTACTTTTTCTTCTTTATTAAATAGAATTCAACAATTAATTACCCTTTCCGAAAAAAACAATAGAAAGGTAATTATTTCAGGATACTCTATGAAAACAAATGTAGAAATTGCTAAAGAATTAGGATATCTCACCATGAAGAAAGGAACCTTAATTAATGCAAAAGAAGCAAAAAATTATGAGGATAAAGATTTAACTGTAATTTGTACTGGCGCTCAAGGAGAAGAAAGAGCTGCTTTGATGAAATTAGTTAATGATGAACACAGATTCTTAAAGTTGAAAAAAAATGATACAGTAATTCTTTCATCTTCTGTTGTTCCCGGTAATGAAAAAACTGTTCAATCTTTAAAAGATGATATTTTAAGAACAGGAGCCGATGTATATGATTACAATATGTTGTCTATTCATGCTAGTGGACATGCTCGAAGAGAAGAATTAAAGAAAATGCTTGATATGGTTAAGCCTAAATACTTTATTCCAGTTCACGGACAATATTCAATGCTTGTAAGACATTTAGAGTTAGCAAGAAAATGGGGAATCAAAAAAGACAATGGAAAAATAATTGAAAATGGTCAAATTGCTGTTTTAAACGAAAAAGGTTTAAAAGTTGAAAAGAAAACAGTTCCTTCTAGCCATATTATGATTGATGGTTCAGGAGTTGGTGATGTTGGAAAGATAGTATTAAGAGACAGACATACTTTAGGTAAAAATGGAATGTTTGTTGTAATAGCTACAGTAGATAAGAAAACAGGTAAAATTAAAACTTCTCCTGATATTATTTCAAGAGGATTTGTTTACCTAAGAGAATCAAAAGATTTACTTCATCAAACCAGAAAGAAAATTAGAAGTATAGTCCGTGGTCATACCAAAGGTAATGGACCTGTAAATTGGAAAAATGTAAAGAAAGAATTAAGAAATAAACTTAGTGATTATCTTTATCAACAAACAAAAAGAAGACCAATGGTTTTACCAGTAATTATTGAAGTATAAAAGAAACAGGGTGGGAAACCACCCTGTTTGCTATTTACCTTTTTTCAATGTTACTATGAGGTAATAAAATAAGTAATTTAATAATTAAAACTATGCGTGTATTTTCAGGCATTCGCCCTAGTGGAAAACTACATATTGGAAATTATCTTGGAGCAATAAAGCAATGGGTAGAGTTGCAAGAAAGACACAACTGTATTTATAGTATTGTTGATCTTCATGCAATTACTACACCTTATGATCCAGAAACTTTCCAAGAAACTATAAAAGAAACAGCTGCAGCCTATTTAGCTTCTGGAATTGATCCAAAAGAAAGTATTTTTTTTCTTCAATCTGAAGTAAAGGAACACCTAGAATTAACTTGGTTTTTAAATTGCATTGCTCCAGTCGGAGAATTAGAAAGAATGACTCAATATAAAGATAAAGGGGCAAACATTAAAGGAAGTCCAAGAGCAGGTCTTTTAAATTACCCTATTTTAATGGCAGCTGATATCCTAGCTTATAAAGCAACCCTTGTTCCAATTGGAGAAGATCAACAACAACACTTAGAGCTAGCCCGGGATTTAGCTAGAAAGTTTAATCATGAGTTTGGAGAAATTTTTGAAGAACCAGAAAGTTATATTCCTAAAATTGGAGCTAGAATAATGTCCTTATCTAATCCTGAAAATAAAATGTCAAAGAGTGGTAGTGAAAAAGGCTACATTGGTCTCTTTGACAGTGAAGATAAGATAAGAGATAAAATAATGTCGGCTGTAACTGATTCTGGAGAAAAAATAAAATATGATCCTAAAAAGAAAGCAGGTGTAAGTAACTTACTTTCAATTTATTCCCTATTTAGCGAAAAGAAGATTAAAGACTTAGAAAAAGAATTTAAAAATAAAAATTACGGAGAATTTAAAAAAGAATTAGCTGACCTATTAGTAGGTTGCCTAAAACCATTTAAAGAGAAAAAGGAAGAACTCTTATCCAAAGAAGGATATATCGATGATGTCTTAGATGTAGGAGCTCAAAAGGCAAGCCAAGAGGCAATTAAAACATTAAAAGAAGTAAAAGAAAAAATGGGCCTAATTAGATAAGGCCCATTTTCATACAAAACGGACCTTTCAAGGTCCGTTTTTTTTATTTACTAATTTTTTCTTTTAACTCTTTTACTTTTTCTTCCATTACTTGTTTTTCTTCAGATTCTACTATTAAGCGAAGTAAGGGCTGAGTATTTGAAGCTCTTACGTTAAACCACCAATTTTTGTAATCAACTCTTAATCCATCTATCTCTGAAATTTTTCCCTCCTTATGTTCTTTCTTTAATTCTTCTATCTTTTTTTGTTTATTATCAACTTCAAAATTGATTTCTCCTGAATGATAATATTTCCTATAAGGCTCTATTAGATCTGAGAAGGTTTTTCCTGTATCTGCAATTTCCTTACAAATACTAAATAGAACAAATAAAGGTGCTTCAAAGAAGTATTGGTTTTTAGCGTAATAATGACCAGAATATTCTCCTGCAAAAAGAATATCTTCCTTTCTCATTCTATTTTTAATAAAAGAGTGGCCTACTCTACCCATTATTGGTTTACCTCCATTTTTTAAAATAGTTTCCTTAACTATGTTACTAGATCTTAAATCATACATTATTTTCTCTCCTTCATTTTCTTTTAAAAGAATCTTACTCATTAAAGCTAAAATTAAATCAGAAGTTATAGTCTTTCCTTTTTCATCAACAAAACTAATTCTGTCTCCATCTCCATCAAAAGCTATTCCAAGATTTGCCTTTGTTTTTTGAACTTCGTTTTTTAATTCTTTAATATTCTCTTCGTCCATTGGGTCTGGAGCATGATTAGGAAAATTTCCATCTAATTCTGAAAAAAGGTGGCGGATATTACCTGGGAACCTTTCTTTAAGTTCTGGGATTAACATTCCTGGAACAGCATTAGCAGTATCAACAACCAAATTTATATCTTTAAACTTATTAAGTTTAAATTTTTTTAAATTATATCTTAAGTAATCAACTAGTACTTTTTGATTTTTTCTTTTACCATTTTTTTTCTCTTTAAAATTTTCTGTAAAAGCTATCTCTTTAATTTCTTCTATTCCAGTTTCTCCACTAATTGGAATTGCTTTCTCTCTTACCATTTTTAAACCATTGTATTTTGGTGGGTTATGGGAAGCTGTAATATTTATTCCTCCATCATAATTGTAATGTGCTACTGTAAAATAAAACATTGGTGTAGAGCAAAGATTAATATCTATCACTTCTTTCCCAGAATCCATTAATCCTTTAATTACTGCTACTTTTATTTCAGGAGAGGACAATCTATTATCACAACCTACTACAATCTTTTCTGCTTTTGGTAAAAATTCAGCATAAGCTCTTGCAATTTTATAAGCATCGCCCTCATTTATTTCTTTTGGATAGACCCCTCTAATGTCATATGCTTTAAAAATTTCTTCTTTCATGATTTTTAAATAATTAATTTACTTTACTTTAAATTATTATACTATCTTAAAGCTTAGATATAAAGTAAAATAGTTTTGACAATTTAAGAGTAAGGGGTTAGTATAGCTAAGTAATATTTATGTCTTTTGAAGTAGGAATAATTGGGTTACCAAACGCTGGAAAATCAACTCTTTTTAAGGCGTTAACAAGAGAAGAGGTCGATATTGCTTCTTATTCTTTTACAACTATCGATCCTAATATTGGTGTGGTTGAAGTTCCAGATCAAAGGTTAAACAAAGTTGCAGAGGCAGTAGAACCTGACAAGATAACTCCAACAGTAATTAAATTTGTAGATATTGCTGGATTAGTAGAAAATGCCCATAAAGGAGAGGGTTTAGGAAACCAGTTTTTAGCTCAAATTAGAGAATGTGAAGCTTTAGTTCATACTTTAAGGGTTTTTCAGACTAACAAGATAAATAATAAGCCTAGTATAGAAAAAGATATTAAAACAATCGAAAATGAACTTTTAATGAAAGACCTTGAAACTACTGAAAAAGCCCTAAAAAAAGACTTACCAGAAAAGAAGGAAAAATTACTTGAAAAGATAAAAGAGGAATTATTAAACGAAAATCCTATAAGATCTCTAGAAATAAGCGAGGACGATAATAAAAAAATTAAAGAGTATCAATTCTTAACTGCTAAGCCTGTACTTTATTTGCTAAATATAAATGATAAAAATAAAGGGAAAGAAGAAGAAATAAAAAACAAATTTCCTAATAAAAGCTTCCTTAGTTTAGATATTAAGATAGAAGATGAAATCCAAGGACTAAATGAAGAAGAGAAGAAGGATTTAGAATTAAAATCTCACCTTGACCAATTAATAGTAAATTGCTACAATATCCTTGACTTAATCACCTTCTTTACCATTAAAGGTGGTAAAGAAACCAGAGCCTGGACAGTAGAAAAAGGTTCGAGCTGTCCTGTCGCTGGTGGCAAAGTACATTCCGACTTTGAAGAAAATTTTATTAAGGCTGAAGCTATAAATTGGAAACAATTAGTTGAGGCTGAATCTTTTAAAGAGGCGCGCAATCAAGGCTTAGTTAAAACAGTTGGAAAAGACTATATTGTACAAGACGGTGATGTAATTGAATTTAAAATACAAAAATAATGAGACATTACGAATTAAGTTATTTAATCTCAACAAAACTCTCTCAAGAAGATGCAGAGGAATTAATAGAAGATATTACTACTTATATTCAGGATGAAGGGCTTTTAGATTTTACTCCAGAAAGCCAAAAGAAGCCTGAAAGAATTTCTTTAGCTTACTCTATTGAGGAAAACAGTGAGGCTTATCTTAGTACTCTTCACTTTTTCCTAAAGCCAGAAAAGGTTCAACAAATTAAAAGTTTCTTAAAAGAAAAAGAAGAAATTATACGATTTGTTGTTTTTAAGAAAAATTCTTCTAAGAAAAAACCTAAAAAGAAAAGAGATAAAAAAGAGACTTCTACTGAAGAATCTTCCTCTCCTAATAAAAAAGAGAAGAAGGAAGGTAAAAAAAGAAAAAAGGTCGATTTAGATGAAGTTGAAGAAAAATTAGATCAAATTTTAGATTAAAATGGACTATAACAGAGCAATTGTTCTTGGTCGCCTAACTAGAGATCCTGAAAACAAGGTTCTTCCTAGTGGTAACCAAGTCACTTCTTTTAGTATTGCTACAGACCGCTACTACACAAACAAAGAAGGTGAAAAAAAACAAGAAACCGAATTTCATAATATAACCAGTTTTGGAAGGTTAGCTGAAATAGCTGCTCAATATCTTAACAAAGGTTCTCTTGTTTTAATCGAAGGAAGATTAAGAACTAGAAGTTGGGAAGATGAAAGCGGTAGCAAAAGATACAGAACTGAAATTATTGCAAGTAGTCTCCAATTAGGCCCAAAATCTTCTGGATCTGGTGGCGGCAAGCAAAAAGCTACTCAAACAAAAACTAAGGGGAAGAAAAAGCCAAAACAAGCTAAGGCTAAACAAAAAGAGGAAGATATCCCCGTTATTGATGAAGAAGAAATTGACATTGATGATATTCCGTTCTAAATTGTAAATAATTATGAAAAACAAGCAGAAACAATGTTACTTTTGCCAAAGGAATATTCAAGAGATTGATTTTAAAAATACAGATCTCTTGGAAAAGTTTATGTCTGACTTACATAAGATACAACCTAGATATAAAACTCATCTTTGTGCAAAACACCAAAAAGAATTAGCTACATGTATAAAAAGAGCAAGAGATCTGGGATTACTCCCATATGGACCTTAAAGATTGTCTAATTTAGAAGATAAAAGAAAACCGCCCTTTTTAAAGGGCGGTTCTTTTTTATTGTGTTTATACACTTATAAGATTAACTTTCTTCGTCTTCTTTTCTTCTGTCTTCAATTTCTTCCTGAGCTTTTTCTTTAATTTTTTCTTGAATCTCTTTTCTAACATCATCGTTTTCATATAAGAATTTCTTTGCCTTCTTTTTTCCTTGTCCTAATTTTTTATTTCCATAGTTATACCAGCTTCCTGCTCTATCTAATACCTCTAGCTTTAAAGCAGTATCAATAATATCTGATAATTTTGATATTCCTTTATTATAGTAAATATCAAATTCAGTCTTTTTAAATGGTGGAGCTACTTTGTTTTTAACTACTTTTGCTTTTATTCTAGATCCTACAATTTTATCATCTTGTTTAATCTTTGCACTTCTTCTTAGTTCAATTCTAACAGAAGAGAAGAACTTAAGGGCTAATCCTCCTGAAGTAGTTTCTGGATTACCAAAGAAAACTCCAATTTTCATTCTTATCTGATTTAAAAATATTATTGAAGTTCCTGTTTTAGAAGTAATTCCAGATAATTTTCTTAAAGCTTTACTCATTAATCTAGCTTGTAATCCTACCTGCTGATCACTCATTTCTCCTTCAACCTCTGTTTGAGGAACTAAAGCGGCAACAGAATCAATAACAATAACGTCAACTTCTCCTGATCTTACTAAGGTTTCAACAATTTGAAGAGCTTGTTCCCCAGAATTTGGTTGACTAATTAAAAGATCATCTACATTAACACCAATTTTTTTACCATAATCAGGATCTAAGGCATGTTCGGCATCTACATAGGCTGCTACTCCTCCTTCTTTTTGAGCTTCAGCTACAACATGGAGGGCAAGAGTAGTTTTACCAGAACTCTCTGGTCCATATATCTCAATAACTCTTCCTCTTGGGACACCTCCTACTCCAAGAGCTAAATCAAGGGAAAGTGCTCCTGTAGATATTGCATCTACATTAGCTGCCCTTACATCTTTAAAACGCATTATGGCTCCATCACCAAATTTCTTTTTTATTTCATCAATTGTATCTTCTAATTGATCTTTCTTTTTTTTCTTTTTTTTCTTTTTAGCCATTTATTTATTTTTAATTTATTCTTGATCTTCGTTTTCTAGATTATCATTTTCCTTTTCGTTTGTCACATAGACTTCTCTTGCTTTTGAGCCCTTTTGAGGGCCTACAATTCCTTTCGTTTCTAAAGTATCAATTAAGCGAGCAGCTCTAACATAACCTATTCTTAATCTACGTTGAAGCATAGAAGCTGAACCTTTTTGAGATCGAATAACTAATTTTTTAGCATCTTCATATAATGGGTCATCTGAAGCATCAACTTCTCCTAAAGCAGTATCTGATTCCTTTAATTCCTCTTCTAAGCTTTTACTTAAATTATCTTCCATATATTTTTCTACATCCATATTATCTCTAAGATAAGAAACAATATTTCTTACCTCTTTTTGGGTAATAAAAGCACTTTGAATTCTTCTTGTTTTGCCAAGTTCAGGAGAAAGATAAAGCATATCACCAGCACCAAGTAATTTTTCTGCACCTGCCATGTCTAAAATGGTTCTAGAGTCTACTTGAGAGGCTACTTGGAAGCTAACCCTTGCTGTAATGTTTGCCTTGATTAAACCGGTAATAACTTCCACAGACGGCCTCTGAGTTGCAAGCACGAGGTGAATTCCTACTGCTCTTGCCATTTGAGCTAAACGGACAATTGCTTTTTCAACCTCTTTCCCTTTATTGGCCATTAAATCAGCTAATTCATCAATTACGATTACAATATAAGGTAGATCATCATCTGCTTTTTTATTATAGGAACTAATATTTCTTGCTTGTTTTTCAGATAATAAATCAAACCTTCTTTCCATCTCAGTTACAAGCCATTCTAAACTATCTACAGCTTTATCCGGATCATTAATAACGTCTGTTAAAAGATAAGGGATATTATTTAAAAGTGAGAACTCTACCCTTTTTGGATCAATTAAAATTAATCTTAAATTTTCTGGTGTGTTTTGATATAAGAGAGAGGCAATTAAAGAATAAAGAAAAATAGTTTTTCCAGATCCAGTACTACCAGCTACCAGCAAATGTGGCATTTTGTCTAGATCAGCATAACTTGGCTCTCCAGACACATTTCTTCCTAAAGCTATTTGAAGATTAGAGTCAGAATTTTGAAAACTTGGTCTATCTAATAATCCCCTTAATCCTACAATTGCCTTTTCACTATTTGGTATTTCTACCCCTACTAAAGATTTACCAGGAATAGGAGCTTCAATTCGAACTGGATGAGCAGCTAGAGCTAGAGCTAAATCATCAGATAGCGAAGTAATTTTAGATAACTTAATTCCTTCTGCTGGTTTAAAAGTATATTGAGTAACAGTAGGACCAATATTAACTCCTGCCATCTGAACTGGAATATTAAAATCTTTTAAAGTATTTTTAATTACTTTTGATTTCTTTTTGGTATCACCAACATTAGGTTTTCCTTGGTCTTCATTTAAAAGTTTAAGGGGTGGGATCTTATTATTTGAACTTGATTTTTTAGTATGATCAGTTTCTTCTTCTTTTTTTTCTTTCTTCTTCTTTTTCTTCTTCTTTTTCTTAGAATTACCTTCTCCTAGAGTACTAATATTAAAATCCGGCTCTTTTTCTTCAAAAAATTTCTTTATAAAAGATTCTTGCTCTTTTTCTTCTTTTTCTTCAATCTCAATAATAACTCCGGCCTTTTTTAATACTTCACTTAGTAGTTTCCAAAAGATAATAGTTCCAACCAAAATTATGGCCCAAAATATAATTTGAGTAACTAAAAAACCAAAGATTTTCTGTAAAGGCCAAACTGATAAAAAGCCGACCCAGCCTCCGGCTTTTTCTCCTGGGCTAAAGCATTCTAAAGTTCCAGAAATTCCTAAAAGTAAAAGAATAATTCCAAAAAAAGATGGCCAAATAACCTCTTTGTATTCTTTGCTTAAAAAGATTAAAGCAGCATATAAAAATAAGAGGAGGGGAACTGTAATTGCAGCTTCTCCTAATGAAAAGTTTAAGCCTTTAGCTAAAAAACGGCCTCCCATCCCAGCAAGGTCAAAAAAACTAAGTGTAATTATAATAGTCAAAAGAAAAAGCCCTATTCCCCAAATCCACTTTTTTGCTTCATCAGGAAAAAGAAAGCCTAGAGCTTTCTTGGCTTTAGCTTTAATTTTCTTATTTTTTTTCTTTTTCTTTTTCTTTTTTGCCATTTCTAAATCCTGTACCAACTGGTATTAACTTCCCTATTATAACATTTTCTTTTAATCCCTTCAATTCATCTTTTTTGCCTTGAACAGCAGCTTTAATCAAAACTCTTGAAGTTTGCTGGAAGGAAGCAGAAGACAAGAAACTATCAGTTGTTAAAGCAACTCTGGTAATCCCTAAAAGTAAAGTTTTAGCCTTAGCTTTTTTATCTTTATCTTTAATTTTTTCATTTTCTCTAAGTAAAGTAGATTTTTCAATAATTTCTCCTGGAGTAAATGGAGCTTCTCCTGGTTCAATAATCTTTACCCTAGAAAACATTTGTCTAACTATTGCTTCCATATGCTTATCATGAATAAAAGCACCATGAGAAGCATAAATTCTTTGTAGTTCTTTTAAAATATATTTTTGAGCTGTTCTTTTATTAGATAATTCAAATAATTTTTCAAGGTCAAGACGTCCTTCGTATAACTGATCTCCTTTTTCTAATTTTTGTCCTTCTTTTACTAAAATGTTTCGATTAGAAGGAACATCATAATCAATTACATTATCTTCTTTTTTCTTCTTCTTTTTCTTCTTTTCTTTTGGTTTAAATTTAATTACGTTATCTTCTGTAATTTTAATTACCTTCCCATCGGTTTCAGCAACAGCAGCTTCTCCCTTAGGAGTTCTTACCTCAAATATTTCTTCTGCTCTAGGAAGACCAAATGTAATATCACCTCCCCCACTAGCTACACCACCAGTATGGAAAGTACGCATAGTAAGCTGTGTTCCTGGTTCTCCAATTGCTTGAGCAGCAACTACTCCTACTGCTTCTCCCTTTTCAACCATACTATTTTTGCCAAGATCCCAACCATAACATTTTTTACATATCCCTTCTGTTGCATTACAAGTAAGAGGAGATCTTACTCTAACTGATTCAATCTTTTTAGATTTTGTAATTTTCTTAGCTTTGTCCCAATTAATAATTTCTCCTTTTTTGACAATTGTTTTTCCTTCATCATCTTTTAAGGTTTCTAGTGTAGTTCTTCCTACAACTTTAAAAAGATAGTCTTGGCCAATTTCTTCTGCATCTTCTTTTCTTACTACTAATCCTTCATTATCACCACAATCTTCTTTTTTTACAATTACATCATGAGCAACATCAACTAATCTTCTTGTAAGATAACCTGCTGTAGATGTTCGAAGAGCTTTATCAGCAGTACCTTTTCTAGCCCCATGAGTTGAAATAAAGTATTCTAGAACATCAAACCCCTCTTTAAAAGAGCTTGTTACAGGAAGTTCCATTGTTTCTCCAGAAGGATTAATTACTAATCCTTTCATTCCTGCCATTTGTACTCCCTGACTCCAAGAACCACGTGAACCTGAAGCAATAATTTCATAAACTGATTCATTTTTAGGAAGTCCTTTTGGAACTAATTCCTCAATTTTTTCTTTAGCTTTTGTCCAAACTTGGATAATCTTATTCTTTCTCTCACTTTCAGTTAATAATCCTTTTTCATAATATTTTTCTGCTTGCTCTACTTCGTTTTCAGCTTCTTTTATAATTTCTTCTTTTTCTTTTGGTACTTTAAGATCTGTCATCCCCCAAGTAAGCCCAGAAAGAGTTGATTGCTCAAATCCAAGATTTTTAAGTTTATCTAAGGTTTCAGTAGCTATTTCATTACCATATTGTTCAATTATTTCTCCAGCAATTTTTTCTAAAGTTTTAGAATCAGTTAATATGTTTTGAAAAGGATATTCGTCAGGAAGAATATCATTAAATTTTAATCTCCCTACAGAAGTTTTAATAAATTCTGATTTTTCTCCATTTCCTTTTTTAGTTCTAATTTCAATCTCAGCTCTTAGATCAACATGATCGTGCTCGTAAGCTAACTTGGCTTCTTCTGGAGAGCCAAACTTTTTACCTTCTCCCTTTTTTTCTTCCATTATTTTAGTTAAATGGTAACACCCAATTGTAATATCTTTAGTAGGATCTACAATTGGTAATCCGGTTGCTGGTTTTAATAGATTAACAGATGAAAGCATTCTTTCTCTTGATTCTTTTTGAGCTTCTTTAGAGAGCGGTAAATGAATTGCCATCTGGTCACCATCAAAGTCTGCATTAAAAGCTGAACAAACCAATGGATGAACTCTAATTGCTTCTCCTTCAACTAATACAGGTTGAAAAGCTTGAATTCCAAGCCTATGTAAGGTAGGAGCACGATTTAGTAAAATAAGTTTATCTTTTACAACTTCTTCTAATATTTCCCATACTTCATCTACTCCTTGTTCAATTAAATTAGTAGCTCCTTTAACATTATAGGCTAATTCTCTTTCTAAGATTTCTTGAATAACAAATGGTTTAAATAGCTCTAGTGCCATTTTCTTTGGAATACCAGTTTGATTTAATTTTAAATTTGGACCAACTACAATAACAGAACGTCCGGAATAATCTACTCTTTTACCAAGTAGATTTTTTCTAAATCTTCCACTTTTTCCTTTAAGCATATCAGCTAAACTCTTTAATAATCTTCTTCCGCCACTACTTGCTCTAGTAGTTGTTCCTTTCCGCATTCCATTATCAATTAAAGCATCAACTGACTCTTGAAGCATTCGTTTTTCATTTCTAACAATAATTTCCGGTGCTTTAATCTCCAATAGGTGCCTTAATCTATTATTCCTATTAATAACTCTTCGATATAAGTCATTTAGATCCGAGGAAGCATATCTTCCTCCATCTAGCTTAACTAAAGGTCTAAGATCAGGAGGTAATACAGGTAAAATATTTAAAAACATCCATTCCGGCTTAAGATTAGCCTCATCAAATGCTTCAAAAAGTTTTAATCTTTTAATAAGTTTTACTCTTCTTGTTTTAGCAGTTTCATTTTCTAATCTTTCTTTTAGTCTTTCGATTTCATCTTTAACATTAATGTCCTGGAAAACTTTTTGAAGAGCTTCAGCTCCAGTTCTAGCTCTAAAAACATCTCCATATTTTAGAGACATTTTCTGGTATTCGCTCTCTGATAATATTGAAAGTTCTTCTATTGATTTTAAATTGTCTAAAGCCCTATCTCTTGCATTTCTTAATTTATTTAACTTATCCTGAATTTTTTTCTTTGTTTCATCGTCGTCTTTTTCTTCTTCGTTTTCATCTAATCTTTTTTTAAGGGGCTTTGTTTTAGCTTTAAATTCTTTATCAATTTTTTTAATCGTTTCTTCTTTATTTTCTTCATTGATATTAGTAATAATATAGCCTGCAAAATAAATAACTTTTTCTAAGTCTTTTTTAGAAATATTTAACATTCGCCCCATTACTGAAGGAATTCCTCTTAAAAACCAAATATGAGAGCATGGTGCTGCAAGATTAATATGCCCCATCCTTTCTCTTCGAACAGAAGATTTTGTAATTTCTACTCCACATCTATCACATACAGTTCCTTTATATCTGACTCCTTGATATTTACCACAATAACACTGATAGTCTTTTTCTGGACCAAAAATCTTTTCACAAAAAAGACCATTTTTTTCTGGTTTTTGCGTCCTATAATTAATTGTTTCTGGCTCTGTAACCTCTCCATTGCTCCAGTCCTTTATTTGTTCAGGGGAGGCAAGATGTATTCTTACAGCTTCTATGTTTTCAACTTTCATATTTATTTGTAGTTAGTTTATTAGAAATTACCTAAGTTTATTATTTTAAATCACCTGATTATGCTTTTACTTATCTTCTTCTTTATCTTTAGTTTCAACATTAATATCTAAACCTAGAGCCTTCATCTCATTTGTTAATAAATGGAATGAGGCAGGAATATTAGGTTTATCTATTTCTTCACCCTGAAGAATTGATTTATAGGCATTTGCTCTACCTCTAATATCATCTGACTTAATAGTAAGCATTTCTTGTAAGGTATAAGCTGATCCATATCCTTCTAAGGCCCAAACTTCCATCTCTCCAAATCTTTGCCCTCCAAATTGTGATTTACCACCTAAAGGCTGTTGTGTAATTAGAGAATAGTTACCAATTGCTCTAGTATGAATTTTATCTTCAATCATATGTATTAACTTCATTACATACATTGGACCAACTGTAATTTTCCTTGGAAATTTTTCACCAGTTTTTCCGTCATAAAGAGGAACTTTTCCATTTTCAGGAAGTCCTGCTTCTTTTAATTCTTTTTTAATATCTTTTTCTGTAGCCCCTGCTAAACCAGGTGAAATTGCATAATAGTCTTGTTCTTTTGCGGCCCATCCAAGGTGTGTTTCTAGTATTTGACCAATATTCATTCTGGAGACAACTCCAAGTGGATTTAAAATTACATCTACTGGAGTACCATCCTCAAGGAAAGGCATTTCTTCTTCTGGTAATACCTTAGATATAACACCTTTGTTTCCGTGTCTACCAGCTAATTTATCTCCTGCTTGAATTTTTCGCATTACTGCAACTTCAACTTGAACTTTCTTAATTACACCTGGATCTAATTTATGTCCTTTTTCTCTTGAAAATACTTTAATTCCTACTATTCTTCCTCTTTTCCCATGGTCTAATCTTAAAGAAGTATCTTTTACATTTTTAGCTTTTTTCCCAAAAATTGCTTTAAGTAATCTTTCTTCAGCTGTAAGATCAGTCTCTCCCTTAGGAGAAATTTTACCAACTAAAATATCATTTGGTTCAATTTCAGCACCAATTCTAATTATTCCGTCTTCATTTAAATCTTTTAATTTTTCTTGAGAAACATTAGGAATATCTGCCGTTGTTACTTCTGGTCCTCTTTTAGTTTCTCTTACATCACAAGTAAATTCTTCAATATGAATAGAGGTAAAAGCATCTTCTTTTACTAATTTTTCTGAAATCACAATAGCGTCTTCAAAGTTTCTTCCTCTCCATGGAATAAAAGCAACCATTACATTTTTACCAAGAGCCATATGTCCTTTCTTAACAGCTCCACCATCAGTTAATACATCACCCTTTTTAACTTTTTCGCCTTTCTCTACTCTTGGTTTTTGATGAAAACAAGTATATTGATTTCCACCTACAAAAGTTCTTAGATTATAACTTTTGCTTTTTTTATTTTTAGCTTTTGGTTTTATTTTAATATGATTTCCATCTACTTCTTCAATAACTCCATCAAATTTAGCTATAATTTCTTGTCCTGAATCTTTAACAATATTATCTTCAACTCCTGTCATTACAAGAGGAGGATCTGGGTTGATAAGTGGAACAGCCTGTCTTTGCATATTAGATCCCATTAAAGCACGGTTGGCATCATCATTCTGAAGAAATGGAATACAGGAAGTAGCAACTGAAATAGCTTGCTCTGGAGAAACATCAAGATAGTCTATTTCTTTAGGTTCTAAAATTGCGGGATTACTATGTTCTCTTGCTTCTACTTTAGCCGCCGTAATCTTTCCTTTTTTATCAATAGGAACTGTACCAGCAGCAATATTCACTTTCTCTTCTTTGTGTGCGTTTAAGTATTCTACCTTAGCCGGAGGGTTTTTCCCTTTTTTTAATTGAACTTTTTTCTTTTTAACTTTAAAGTAAGGTGTTTCTAAAAATCCTAATTTATTAACCTTAGCAAATGAAGCTAAATGTCCAACTAAACCAACATTTGGACCTTCAGGAGTTTGAATAGGACAAATCCTTCCATAATGAGAAGGTTGTACATCTCTAACATCAAAACCTGCTCTTTCTTTTGTTAACCCTCCTGGCCCTCCTGCAGTTAATCGTCTCTTTTGTTCTAATTCTGCTAATGGATTTTCTTTGTCCATAAATTGACAGAGTGGAGAAGAAGCAAAAAATCTTTGTACTACTCCCATAAAAGGTCTAGCATTAATAACTTTTGAAGGAGTAAAATTTTCTTTATCAATTGTAGATAATCTATCTTTAATATTTCTTTCCAAACGCATTAGACCTACTCTTAATCTATCTATAATTAATTCATTTAAAGTTCTAACTCTTCTATTCCCTAAATGATCAATTTCATCTTCTTTTGCTTCAGGATCATTATTTAATCTAATAATCTCTCTTACTACAGCTTTAATGTCTTCTGGTTTTAATGCTCTATCTTCAGGGTTAATTTTTTCAACATCTTTACTTTGTTTTTTTTCTAATTCTGGTAATCTTTGCCACATTCGCCATCTACCTACTGTAGAGAGATCATATCTTTTAAAATTATAAAACATATTTTCAAATAATTCTTTGGCAGTATCTTCTGTAGCTCTGTCTCCTGGTCTTAAAGTTTGATATATCTTAACAAAAGCCTCTACCTGATTATTGGTAGAGTCTTTTTCTAGAGTCTTTTCAATCATCTTAGTCTCTCCTTTGTCTACATCTTTAAAAAGTTTTTTAATTTCTTTGTCAGTTTTATAGCCAAAAGCTCTTAAAAGAGTAGTAACAGCAACTTTTCTTTTTCTATCAATTTTTACTCCAATAAAGCCTGTACTATCTGTTTTAAATTCAAGCCAAGAACCTCTATTTGGAATAATTTTACCTCCAAAACAAACTTCTCCTCTACTTGTTTGAGAGTTAAAAAATGCTCCGGGAGACCGAATTAGTTGTGAAATAATTACTCTTTCAACTCCATTTACAATAAAACTAGCTTGCGGAGTCATTAAAGGAAAATCAGCAAAAAATACTTCTTCTTTTTTACTTTTTCCTGTTTTGAGATCTACTAGTTCTACTTTTACCCTAAGTGGAGCTTGAAAAGTATCGTTATTCGATCTAGCTTCAGCTGGAGTATCATATTTTGGTTTTCCTAGTTTATGATCAATATATCTTATTTCATATTTTTTACCAGTATAATCCTTCATAGGAAAACCTTCTTTAAATAGCTCACCCATATCTTTTTCCCAGAGTAGTTCCCAATTTTCGTGTTGAACTTGAAGTAAATCAGGGAGCTCAAGTGAAATATCTGATTTAGCAAAGTTTTTAGTATTAATTTTCTCCATAGGTTAAATTTTTTAACTTAATTATTATTTTAAAAAGTTCTACTTCAAGAGACTGCTTTGTTTTACCAATCAGAAAAAAGGTTTTTCTTGCAAGATTTTGTTTTCTCCATAGATTAATTTTTTAACTTAATTATTATTTTAAAAAGCCCCAATTAATTAAAAATATTCAAAAAGATAACAGGCGCTTACTCAAAAAGCACCCTAATTCAGTTAGGCTGAAATCAATTATTTATATTAGTTGAAAGTATAGAGATATCAAGCTCTCTAATAAGTTTAATTTTCGAAGTGGTTTTTATTATAATTTATAGTACTATACCTGTCAAGGCCCTGAGTAGATTAGCCCTCAGGGCCTCTTCTTTTATTCTTCTGTAGTTGTAGTAGTTGATGTTGCCTCCTCCTCTATTTGTGGTGCTTGGAGGTTGTTAATTTTAATTTGAACATCATTATTCCCTGGATTTAATTCAGAGACTTTTTGAAATAATTGTAAAGCTCTATCAATTTCTCCTTGTTTTTCATAGACTAATCCTAAAGAATAAAGAGAATTAGAATGATTTGGATTAATGGTGATTGAGGTTAAGAATTGTTCTGTTGCTTTATCTAATTCCCCATTATTATAGTACAATCTTCCTAATTGAAAATGAGGCTCTAGTAAATTTGGTGCTCTATCTGCAAGCCCTTTTAACCTTTCAATAGCTTTATCTGTCTCTCCGTTTTGTTCTTCGAGATCTGCTAACCTAAGCTGTGCTTCAACATAATTATCCCTTACACCAACAGCTTGTTCAAAATAACTTCTAGCTTCATCTAATTTATCTTGCCTTAGTTTTAGTCTTCCAATTTCAGTTAATATTGCAGGATTCCTTGGTTCAAGCTGCAGGGCTTGCTCAAAGCTTTTAATAGACCAATCTAAAGCTCCTTGAGCCATTCCTTCTATTTCTCTATAAATTACGCCAATATTCTTTTTAACTGAAGCTCTATTTGGAGCAAGTTGTTCTGCAATTTTCCCTGCATTAATAGATTTTCTAACTAAATTTCTAATTTCTTCTTGATCTGGAGTTTCCTGATTGACTTCTTGAATTGCTTTTCCAAGATAAGCCTGAGATAGAGCAACATAATAAGTTGCTCTTCTGTTTCCAAAAGAGACTGCATTTTCTAATTCACTAATATTTTGATTTGGATTTTCAAGATAAGTTCTATAATGCATATCTGCTAAATAATATTTTCCTAAGTTAAAGGAGCAAAATACTAAACCTGCAATAATTAACCAAAAAAATACATTAAGAATTAACCCTACCTCAGGAAAATTATCAAATTTAAATTCTTTTTCTTTTAAATTTCCCTTCCAACTTACAACGGTTAGCCCTAAAAACATCCAAAAAGTAAAAGCTAAAATTGAATTTTGGTAAAATAATATCTGAGCTACAAATAATACAAGAGTAATAAATAGAAAAGGTAGTGTTTTATGGTTAATTAATTTACTTTTTTCTTTAATTCTTTTCTGAATAACTAGATAAGAGATAAAAATAAAAATAGAAAGCAAACTAAGATAAGCTAGTATTCCTAAAATACCAGTAGTAGCTGTAAGGTCTGCAAGATAATTACCTGCCCTATCAAAGTTAGCCTGCCAGAAATTAGTTTTTAAAATACTCGCTGGCTTATATTTTGAATAAACATAAGAGAAATTTCCAAGTCCAGCACCTAATGCTGGATTATCTTTAACTGATTCTAAAGCTAAATTCCAACTTGCTCTGTGATTTACCCTAACTTCTGGTTGAATCCTTCCAAGTGAGGTTCCTCTTAATAATCCACTTAGTGGATTAAAGAAGAGAAAAATTAAAGAAATAACTAGAAAAAATACTGCTATCGATAATCTATTTACATCTTTTTTAAATATTCTTTTCCAGAAAGCAAAGATTAAAAAGAGAGACAATCCAATTACAAGCACTAACCAAGTTGAACTAAAATCAAAAATTAATAATAATCCTAAGTTAGCAAATAAGGTTAAGTAAGCTAAGGTTTTACTCCATAACTTAGAAAAGAAGTTGTCTTTAAAAGCCAATCCAATTACAAGAAAAGCCGATATAATCCCTAAAAACATACTAAGAGCTTCAAGGTTCCCAGAAACAGAATTAAACCCTTTTAAAGTCATTAATTTAGGAAGTTTAACTCCTAGTTCTGCTACTTTTTGCCAAATTCCAAAAATAGATAAATAGCTAAAGATTGTAGCTAAAAAGGTAGAAACTAAGAAAGTGTTAACAATAGCTTTGCTTCCCACTTCATCAGAATTTTCTTTTTTCTCTATCCTTACATTATTAATAAATAAAAAGTAAAAGCCTCCTAAACTAAAGGTCCCTAAAAGACTAGGCCAAAATCTTCCATAATTACCTAGTACACTAATTATTTGATCTTTGCTAAAAAAGGAGCTAAATCCCACTACACCTAAAAAGAGTAGAATTAAAATGTCTAAACTAGTAGTTTTTATTTTAAGTTCCTTATCTTTAAAGACCATCTTCCCTATCCAAGCAATTATACCAATTGCAGTTAATGCAAATAGAAGATAAATTTTATTAAATTCTAAGACTTCAAAAGTAAAAGGAAGCCAAAATAGTGGCATTAAAAATACAAGACCTAAAATCGAAAGATTAATAACTTTTTTCCACATAATATTATTTTTTTTAAAACTAATTTATAAGTATATTTTTCAACTTAATCTATTCTTTATTTTACTTGATAAAAAGAAGAAAATCAAGAAAAACTTAATCTCTATATAAAGAAGACTTTCTAATAATAATTTTATAAATATTTTCTATAAAATCACCTCCAGCATAACCAATTATAACAGCGATTGCAGGAGAAAAAGAGCCTACTTTAAAAAAAGTAATTCCAGCCTGGTGGATAGCTGCAGTAACAATAAGCCCTACTACTCCAGATAAAAACATAATATTTAAAAAGTAAAGCAATTTAAATTCTACCCTAGTATAAGAAAATTGATGTTTAATATAGCCAACTATCCCTCTTACTACTCCTCCTAAAAAACCTGCTATTAAAATTTGAAAATAAAGCATAAATTTTTAATATTTAATGAATAATAAATAATTTTACATTATCTCCCTATCCTATATAATCTTTGAATTTCTTTTTGGCTTAAAGCACGGTTATAGATGCGAACGTTATCGATTTTACCTCTCAAAGACCTCCCCCCACTGTTTTGACCCACTCTAAACCCCCCAAATAAAGAAGATTTTACAGAAACTTCAGATTGTCCTGTGGTTTGATATTTTAAATCCCCATTTAAATACATCTTCCAACCGTTAGTACCTGGACTTGTTGTTACAACTAAATTATGCCACACTATTCCTGGAAAGGAGGGCTGCCAATCACCAGTAAAAACCCTATTTGTTCTAAAGACATCTAACCAAATACCTCCCTCTCTTGAAGAATCATGATAATAATAAAGATTTCCATTACTATTATCATATCCACTTAATTGTATTATTCCGGAATTAGATGCACTATTTTGATCAGAATTTAGTTTTATCCACATACTTAATGTAGCTTCAGGATTTCCATCAAGTTCATTTTCTAAAGAAGAGGGTAGTTGAATATAATCTCCATCAAACTCAAGCGCTTGCCCTATTTTACCAATAACAGGTTGGGGTTCACCGTTTAGAGTGCCATCATTACTATTACCAGAAACATCATTAGCAGTAGAACCAGAAAGGTCAGGGCCATCAAAGGACCACATGCCTACCAGACCATCGGTTAATTTATTATTTTGAGAAACATTGACTTTATGCTGAGTACTCTCATAGAGTCCTTCTATTTCATCTTCGGTCAAGGCCTTACTATAGATGCGGACATCATCAATGGTGCCGTCAAAACTTTTTGCATAAGTATAACTAGTATTCCCAGTTGATCTACCTATGCTTCCAAAACTAAAGTATTCAGTGTCTGGATAGTCACCACTAGTCATATCTCCCGTATAAAACAATGTTCCGTTTTGATACCATCTTACCGGCCTATTAGCTTCATTGTTAGCGAACACAATTGTGAAATGACTCCATTTACCTTTTATCTCATCAGGGAAATTACCCGTTCCGAAACTATATCCATTCTGTTTAGCAGCTTCTGTTCTAAATTTTTTTGAATCACTATATATCTCAATATGTCTAATTGTAGAAGCTCCTCTAAACAAAGCCATTCTATCTACAGCATCATTGTCTGCTTTTAACCAAATACTATAAGTAACACCATCTGGATAATTGTCAGTTCTAGTAATGCTCTCCGGTATTTCTACATGATCTCCATAAGTTGTTCCATCCACTGTTCCACTTCCATCAAGCTGTAATGCCTGACCATAACGACCATCGGTCCAAGCATTAGCAACAGAAGTATTACCTGAAGTTCCCAAATTAAGAGTCCCACTATTAGTATTAAAAGAACTATCACCAGTAGTTTGACCACGGCCTTCATCAAATTTCCAGTGAGCTACTAGACCAGTCCTGTCGGGTTGAGTTATTTTAGCTAAGCCACGATTATAGAGATCTTGAATTTCGGAGTCGGAGAGAGCACGATGATATAAGCGAATTTCATCAACTTTCCCTTGGTAATACAGGCTGTTTCTACCACCATCAAAAGATGAAGCTTCGGAACCATCTCCAATAAAACCATATCTGGTAACCCCTGTACCTAAAGCAACCCCATCGCCATATGCGTTTTTTTCATTATCTAACTCTCCATCTACATAAATTTTTTTATCATTAGTGTCCGAACTATCAAATACTGCTGCTACATGATGCCAATTTCCGTCCTCAATATTAGTTGTACCTCCAAAATCGTCTACCGATCCGCCAGAGCTAGTGGTATCAAATTCTACTGTCCCA
>Ga0102932_1000010_pt1 | contig 85853 bp, 95 predicted proteins | sample SalPonR1_C_D2_MG_FD_78212 | JGI IMG/M metagenome (GOLD analysis project Ga0102932, IMG submission 78212) | Salt pond soil microbial communities from South San Francisco under conditions of wetland restoration - Salt Pond MetaG R1_C_D2_MG | ecosystem: Environmental > Aquatic > Marine > Intertidal...
CCGGTGCAGGTATGCGCCGAGGTCGCGCTGAAATAGGCGCGGCCGTAGCCACCCGTGGCCAACACGACCATCTTGGCGTTGAAGACATGCATTGTGCCATCATCGAGCTTCCAGCAGACAACGCCGGTGCAGCGTCCATCGTCCGACATGAGTAGATCGATGGCGAAATATTCGATATAGAACTCGGCGTTGTTCTTGAGCGATTGACCATAAAGCGTGTGCAGAATCGCGTGGCCGGTCCGGTCTGCGGCGGCACAGGTTCGCTGGACGGGTGGTCCGTCTCCGAATTCGGTGGTGTGGCCACCGAACGGGCGCTGATAGATCTTGCCTTCCTCGGTGCGCGAAAACGGCACGCCGTAATGTTCAAGCTCGTAAACCGCCTTGGGGGCTTCGCGGGCGAGGTATTCCATCGCATCCGTGTCACCGAGCCAGTCAGACCCCTTGACGGTGTCGTACATATGCCACTGCCAATGGTCCGGGCCCATGTTCGACAACGACGCGGCAATTCCGCCCTGCGCGGCCACGGTGTGCGACCGGGTCGGGAACACCTTGGTCACGCACGCCGTGCGCAAGCCCTGTTCGGCCATCCCGAGCGTGGCACGCAAGCCTGCGCCGCCCGCGCCGACGACCACGACGTCATATTCATGCGTCTCGTATTCGTATGCAGCCATAGTCTGTTTTGCTCCGATGTCTCAAAGGGCCATTTTGGCGATTGCAAAAACGCCCACGGCGGCCGCGCCGTAGCTAATGCAGGTCATGCCGAGGATCAGGATTTTCTCCCACACGCCATGAACATAGTCTTCGACCAGCGTCTGGAAACCGTCATTGAAGTGCTTGAAGCCGACGATCAGGGTCAAGGCGGCGACGATCGCCGGGAAGGGGCGCGCATAATAGGCCTGCACCTCTTCGAAGGACGACCCCAGAATTCCGCCAAAGGTGAACACGAAGAACGGGATCAGGATCAAAAGCGCGACGGACGATTTTTTCATCGCCCAGAAATGCTCCGTCCCGGATTTTGCTGCGCCCCAGCCGATGGCGCGTTTGCGGTCTGTCAGAAATGCCATGTGTCGCGCCTCACCAAAGGATGATTACAGAAAGAACCGTCAGGACCCCAGAGCCGATAACCACGATCCAGCCAAGCATTTCGGCCCGGTCGATTTCCAGCATCTTCGCGTTGTCCCAGATCAGGTGCCGCACACCGGCGAGGGTATGGTACCACAGCGCCCAGAGTGACAGGAACATCACGATGTCCCCGAACCAGCTTGTCACGAACCCGTCCGCGACGGCAAAATACCCCGGCCCTGTCGACGCTGCGAGCAACCACCAGACAATCAACACGGACGCGACGATCAGGGCGTTGCCGGTGATCCGCGTCAAGATCGACGTCACGGAGGTAAGCTGGGGGCGGTAAATTTGCAGGTGTGGTGACAGGGGCCGCTTGCCCCGATTGACGTCAGCCATGATCCGAGTCCTTTCCAGTTCCTGAGCACTGTTCTATTATTTTTATACGACGTGTCACGCCGACCATCCACCGCGGGGCGCGGTTTTTTGGCGCAATTGGACAGATTCAGGGGATTTTGTGATCACACGCCGGAAATCAGTGATCACAAAACCCCGGCCTTTCCAAAAATAGATGAAATCTCTCGGGTTTTTCTGATTTCAGTTCAATATCTCCTGGAGCTGTATCCGTGCGATCACGTCTCGAAAGCCGGGACAGGCCGCGCAGACGCATGCCTGCCTCACACCGGCATCAGCGCCCAGTAATCGAGGTCGAGCAACACATGCGGGAGATATTTTCCCGTCTCGTCCTTGAGATCGAAGGACACGGGCTCCGACGTCGCAACCAACCGCAGGCGGAGCGCCCCGACCCCCGGCGCCCCGGTTTCGGCCTTGTCCAACACCTCTGACCAAGCGCGCACTGTTGTTCCACTGAAACACGGATTGGCATGTGCCCCGCCGTTCAGGCCGGCGATCATCTGCGCGTTGGCAAGCCCATTGAAGGACAGCGCACGCGCCATGCTGATCACATGTCCTCCGTAAACAAGACGAGCCCCATCAGATCGAAACGTGGAATCGAAATGCACCTTGGCGGTGTTCTGCCAGAGCCGCGTCGCCATCATGTGCTCGGCCTCTTCGATGGTTACACCATCCACATGGTTGATCTTTTCGCCGATCAGGTAGTCGCCGAACCGGTGCTGCTCTCCTGCGAGGTCAAAATCATAGTTGGTAAAATCGAGTCCCTTGGGGATCACGAGCTCCTCTGCGGGAACCGCAGTTTGCAAATCGGGCACCACGGTGTCCGGTGCGGCCGCATCTGGGTCGCGTTTGCGGACCATGACCCAACGGACATATTCCATGACCAATTCGTCATGCTGATTGCGCCCGCGAGTGCGGACCCAGACCACTCCCGTCTTGCCGTTCGAGTTCTGCTTGACCCCGATCACCTCGGACTCTGACCGCAACGTATCGCCAGGCCAGACCGGGGTGATCCAGCGCCCCTCGGCATACCCCAGGTTGGCCACCGCGTTCAGCGACACGTCCGGCACGGTTTTGCCAAAGACCACGTGAAACGCGATCATGTCGTCCAGAGGGCTGAACGGCAGGCCGCAGGCCTGCGCAAACTGGTCCGAGGAATAGAGCGCATGGCGCGCCGGGTAGAGGGAATGATACAGCGCACGCTCTCCGGCCTTCACCGTCCGCGGCACCGCGTGGCGGATCACCTGCCCTACTGCGTAATCCTCGAAAAAGCGGCCTGCGTTGGTCTTGGTCATGCGTCACCTCGTGGACCGGGCACCTGCCCGGCGTTTTCTATTGCTGCCCCAGCTTCATCTCCGGGCTATAGGGGGTATCGACCTCCTTCGTCACCGCCTGTCCGCAGCGCATCACGCCATTGGCAGCGTCGTAGGCATAGGTGGGATCGCCATAAAGCGCCCACCCGTTGCCCAGCGCCTCGGACACCTTGTGACAAAAGGCAGATGTGTCGTCTTCGGTTAAAAAGCGATAGATTTTCATGACTTACCTCGGAAACGGCCAAACGCCGAGCCATGCGTGAATCGCGGCGATCACCCCGAACGCGACAAGCGTGATCACGACGAGAAGCACATCCTTCTTTGCCGCGCCCGGCTCCGGGCGGTCCCAGACAGGTTCGGCGCGATTGATCAGAATGACCTCGATCACAGCCCAGGCCAACAAGCCGCCGAACAGGATGATGGAGGCGACATCACCATTGACCAGCAGGTGGGCCACCGCCCAGATTTTAACGGCGGTCAGTTGCGGGTGCCGCATCTTGCCGCGCAGGCGTCCGGTGGTGGCGCTCATGCCGAAGACGAAAATGGCGATCAGCATCAGCAGATTGTTCACGTGCACAAGGAATGCCGGCGGATACCAGACGGGGATGAACTCCGCCCCGCGATAGCCCCAGATCATCAGGCCGAGACTGATCAAAAGCGCGACAGTGACCATGGTCTTGCCGCGGTCGCCCAACGCAGCGCGCTGCTCTGGCATGACGCGTTTGAAAATATGGGCCCCAACCCACAACAGAAGACCGAGAACTAGAAGACCCATCATGGCTTACCCCGCTTGGATGGTTTCGATTGCCTCTGCTTTTGCCAGTATTTCACGGGCCGTGGCAACGTGAAGATTTTCAACGATCTTGCCATCGACGACGGCAACGCCCTGTCCGCCTGCTTCCGCCGCCTCGAAGGCCGCGATCTGGCGGCGGGCCAGATCAATCTCATCCGGCGTCGGCGCAAAGGCGGTGTTGGCGATATCCACCTGCGCCGGGTGGATCAGCGTCTTGCCGTCAAAACCCATGTCGCGGCCCTGTGTGCATTCCCTGGCCAGTCCGTCATCATCCTTGAACGCATTATAAACGCCATCGACGATCACCAGACCTTCGGCCTTGGCGGCAAGCAAACAGATCGAAAGCGATGTGAGCATCGGAAGCCGGTCGGCGCGGAACCTTGTCTGCAAGTCCTTGGCAAGGTCATTGGTGCCCATCACCATGCCCGCCAGCTTTGGATGCGCGGCAATCTCGGCCGCGTTCAGCATCCCGCGCGGCGTTTCCATCATCGCCCAGATCGGCAAGTCGCCCGTTATCGCGGCCAGCGCATCAAGTTGCGCGGCGCATTCCACCTTGGGCAGCAGCACCGCATCACACGCCATCCCCGCGACCGCCTTTGCGTCATCGCGGCCCCAGTCTGTGTCCAGGCCATTGATCCGCACGATCCGCACCCGTGCGCCATAACCGCCCTGGGCCAATGCGTCTTGCAAGGTGGCCCGTGCAGCCGGCTTTTCCTCGACCGTAACCGCATCCTCCAGATCGAAGATGATGGCATCCACCGGAAGGCTCCGCGCCTTGTCCAGGGCGCGATCCCTTGATCCGGGAATGTAGAGAACCGAACGATATGGGCGCCTGCGCATGTCCATGGCAATCTCCTTGGCATCTGGACGAAAGATTATTGCGCCGAAGAGCTACATTTTCGTGTAAAAATTGCAATAGGAGATTTGCCGCATCGCAGCAAGTGCAGTGACATCCCGGTACTGCGGGCGCGGCGTTAACCAAATGTAAGATCCTGCGCCGGACGATTTGCCAATCACAGCCAAAACGGGGGAAGGCAATGAAACAGGATTTTTGGAAAATGACGATGCTGGGCATCGGGGCGCTTCTGGCCTCGGCCTCGCTCTCTCAAGCGCAGCAGACCTGCGCGCCGCGCGATCAGGTGATCGAACGGCTCACCAGCACCTATGGCGAAACCAGGCAAAGTATCGGGCTGGGCCAGAACAACGCGATGGTCGAGGTTTTTGCCTCCACCGATACCGGCACATGGACCATAACGGTCACGACGGCCAACGGCATGACGTGCCTTGTCGCCAGCGGCCAGGCGTTCGAACGTTTGGCCCGGACACGGGCAGTCCCGTCCAAAGACGCCTAGCCAGGGTCCAGCAGCTAGGCCACGGCGTCCCAGATCAATTTCGACCCGGTGACCGTCAAAAGAACATAGGTCAAACCAAAGAACACGCGTTCGGGGACAATGTGATGGCCCCGAACGCCCAGATACGTCCCCAGAATGGCAACCGGGGCCAGAGCCAGGTTGAGTGTCAGCGTTTCAAAGGTGAAAAATCCCATCGCGGCATAAATGCCCGCCTTTATGACATTCATCGCCCAGAACACGATCACGGTCGTCGCCTGAAACGCGGTCTTGCTCAGCCTCCGACCAAGCAGATAGACCGCCGCAACGGGACCGCCCGCATGGCTGACGAAGCTTGTAAAGCCCAGCGCCACACCCGCAGTCACCCCCGCCGTTGGCGACAGCGCTCGCTGCCCCAAACGGAAAAAGCCGACAACCTGCGCCAATTGCCACAGAACGAAACCGATCGAGATCCCGCCGATGAGCAAGCGGATCACGTCGTCATCCGCCCATTCAAAGAACAGCGCGCCCAGGATCGTGCCCGGCACACCGCCCAGAAGAAGCAGACGGGTCTCCGGCCAACTCCATTTTCCCCAATAGGCTGGAAGGCTAGCCACATCGATCAGCATGAGCAGAGGCAGCATGATCCCCAGCGCGATCGACGGCTCGACCACAAGTGCCAGAATCGATGCGCTGGCAAAGGCCGCACCGGAACCAAAGCCCCCCTTGGAGACCCCGGCAAACAGCACGGCAGGCGCGCCAATCGCAAAAACTGTCCAGCTCAGAACATCCATTCCAGCCCCGCTTTCCTAGGGAATATCATCGACATATCCGGTCATTCCCTGCTCCGCCAGCCGGGACATGCGTCGTCGCCGCTCTTGCGAAACCGCAATTGTCGAACTAGCACGATCCAAACTCAAAACGGACCGGAGACAAATTCCATGGCCAGACCCAAGATTGCCCTTATCGGCGCGGGACAGATCGGGGGCACTCTCGCCCACCTCGTGGCACTAAAAGAACTGGGCGACGTCGTGATGTTCGACATCGCCGAAGGCACGCCCGAAGGCAAGGCGCTGGATATTGCCGAATCCGGCCCCTCCGAAGGGTTCGACGCTAAGCTGAAAGGCACGCAGGACTATGCCGACATTGCAGGTGCGGATGTGTGCATCGTCACCGCCGGTGTGCCGCGCAAGCCGGGCATGAGCCGGGACGACCTGCTGGGCATCAACCTAAAGGTGATGAAATCCGTGGGCGAAGGTATCGCCGCCAACGCCCCCGACGCGTTTGTGATCTGCATCACCAACCCGCTCGATGCGATGGTCTGGGCACTGCAGAAATTTTCGGGCCTGCCGGCGGAAAAGGTCTGCGGCATGGCCGGGGTTCTGGACTCAGCGCGCTTCCGCCACTTTCTGAGCCTAGAATTCGACGTGTCGATGAAAGATGTCACCGCCTTCGTGCTTGGCGGTCACGGCGATACGATGGTGCCGCTGACCCGCTATTCCACCGTTGCCGGTATCCCGCTGCCCGACCTGGTCAAGATGGGATGGACCACGCAGGACAAGCTTGATGCGATTGTTCAGCGCACCCGCGACGGTGGCGCCGAAATCGTCGGTCTGCTCAAGACAGGGTCTGCCTTCTACGCGCCCGCGACATCTGCCATAGAAATGGCCGAAGCCTATCTCAAGGACCAGAAGCGTCTTCTGCCCTGTGCCGCTTATTGTGACGGCGCGTTTGGCCTTAATGGGTTTTATGTCGGTGTGCCCACCGTGATCGGCGCAGCCGGGATCGAGCGGATCGTCGATATCAAGCTGATGAAAGAAGAGCAGGCGATGTTCGACAATTCGGTGAACGCGGTCAAAGGCCTTGTCGAGGCGTGCAAAGGCATCGACGAAAGCCTCGCGTAACCATCTTTGGAAGATCAATGGAAAGCGCCCCGCGACACGTCGTCGGGCGCTTTTTCTGTCAATGGCCCGATGGCCACGTTTCGTCTTATTCCGGCAGTGCATGAACGTCCGGTGGTGTGGGTGGATATCTTTCTGTACTTTCACGCGCGAGGACCCGTTCTGGGGTGCGCTGCCCCCATCGCTACCAAATTTCCGGAAATTTTACAGATTCGTATACCTCCGCCCTGCAAGACAAGGCGCCACGCGGGACCGGCATATTTTGTGATCACACGATTTTTCTGTGTGATCACAAATGTCGCTTTTTTCGCCCTATTGCCGCTCCGCGTCAAAAAAACCGTTAAAGTGAGGCGGTATACACTCTTATATCGGCAAAAATCGCAGCAACAAACGGGACAGTTGATCGATGAACATTCACGAGTACCAGGCAAAAGCCCTGCTACGCAGCTACGGAGCCCCGGTGTCGGATGGCCGCGTGGTTCTGAAGGCCGAAGAGGCCAAGACCAAGGCAAGCGAAATGGACGGCCCGCTCTGGGTGGTGAAGGCGCAAATTCACGCTGGCGGCCGCGGCAAGGGCACGTTCAAAGAAGGCAGCGCCGGCGAAGCGGGTGGTGTGCGTCTCACCAAATCGGTCGAGGAAGCCGCAGAGGAAGCCAAGAAGATGCTTGGTCGCACGCTTGTCACCAAACAGACAGGTGACGCGGGCAAGCAGGTCAACCGCATCTACATCGAGGACGGATCGGGCATCGAGACCGAGATGTATCTCGCGCTGCTCGTGGATCGCCAGACCTCACGCGTGTCGTTTGTCGCCTCCACCGAGGGTGGCATGGATATCGAGGAGGTCGCGGAAAACACACCCGACAAGATCCTGAGCTTTTCGGTCGATCCCGCCACCGGCTACCAGCCTTTCCACGGCCGCCGTATCGCCTTCAACCTTGGCCTGACCGGCAAGCAGATCAAACAATGCGTCGCGCTGATGGGCACGCTTTACAAGATGTTTGTCGAAAAAGACATGGAGATGCTCGAGATCAACCCGCTGATCGTCACCGATGCGGGTGATCTGAAATGTCTGGATGCCAAGATGGGCTTCGATGGCAACGCGGTCTACCGCCACCCCGACATCGCCGAGCTGCGCGATACAACGGAAGAAGACCCCAAAGAGCTGGAAGCGTCCAAGTACGACCTCAACTACATTGCCCTGGACGGCGAAATCGGCTGCATGGTGAACGGCGCGGGGCTTGCCATGGCCACCATGGACATCATCAAGCTGTACGGCGCCGAGCCTGCCAACTTCCTTGACGTTGGCGGTGGTGCAACCAAGGAAAAGGTGACCGAGGCGTTCAAGATCATCACATCGGATCCGCAGGTCCAGGGCATCCTGGTCAACATCTTCGGCGGTATCATGCGCTGCGACGTGATCGCGGAAGGCGTTGTCGCGGCCGTGAAAGAGGTGGGTCTCAAGGTTCCACTGGTTGTGCGCCTGGAAGGGACGAACGTCGAAGAGGGCAAGAAGATCATCAACTCCTCCGATGTTGACGTGATCGCCGCCGACGATCTCAAGGACGGCGCGCAAAAGATCGTGAAAGCGGTCAAGGGCTAAGCGTAGGGTGCGTGTTGACACGCACCTTTGTGACGGAATTTCAGGTGCGTAACATTGCGCATCCCACATTAGGAGAACGCCACATGGCTGTCCTCATCGACGAAAACACCAAAGTCATCTGCCAGGGCCTCACCGGAAGCCAGGGCACGTTCCACACCGAACAGGCCATCGCTTATGGCACCAAGATGGTCGGCGGCGTGACGCCCGGCAAAGGCGGGCAGACCCATCTCGACCTGCCGGTCTTCAACTCGGTCCACGAGGCCAAACACACCACGGGCGCGAATGCTTCCGTGATCTACGTGCCGCCGCCCTTCGCCGCAGATTCCATCCTCGAGGCGATCGACGCCGAGATGGACGTGATCTGCTGCATCACCGAAGGTATTCCGGTGATGGACATGATGAAGGTCAAGCGCGCGCTGGAGACCTCGAACTCCATCCTGATCGGCCCGAACTGCCCCGGTGTCATCACACCCGACGCCTGCAAGATCGGCATCATGCCGGGCCACATTCACAAGCGGGGCACCTGCGGCGTGGTTTCGCGCTCGGGCACGCTGACCTATGAGGCGGTCAAGCAGACCACCGATGTGGGTCTGGGCCAGTCCACCTGCGTCGGCATCGGTGGCGACCCGATCAAGGGCACCGAGCATATCGACGTGCTGGAATGGTTCCTTGCTGACGACGAGACCGAAAGCATCATCATGATCGGGGAAATCGGTGGCTCTGCCGAAGAGGAAGCGGCGCAGTTCCTCGCCGATGAAAAGAAGAAGGGCCGCTGGAAACCGACCGCCGGGTTCATCGCAGGCCGCACCGCGCCTCCGGGCCGCCGCATGGGCCACGCTGGCGCGATTGTCGCCGGTGGCAAGGGCGGTGCCGATGACAAGATCGACGCGATGAAGTCTGCCGGCATCGTTGTGGCCGAGAGCCCTGCAGGTCTTGGCGAAGCGGTTCTGGAGGCAATCAAGGCATAACGTGTGGATGGGCAATATGCCCATCACACCCACGCCAAAGGAGTCGACAAAGATGACGATGGATTTCCAGACGTCCATTCGCACCTGCCTGTTGCAGAAATATGCCACCTTTCAGGGGCGGGCATCGCGGTCCGAATATTGGTGGTTCTTTCTCGCCTTCATTATTGGCGGTCTGATCACCCAACTGATCTGGTGGGTGCTTTACCTCGTCTATATTCTTGCCGTGATCTGCCCGATGCTCGCGGCGGGGTATCGGCGATTGCAGGATACCGGCCGGCAGGGGTGGTACATCTTTATCCCTTTCGGTCTGAGCCTGATCACAACGCTGCTCACGCCAACCATGCCCGATCCCGATGCGATGGCCACCGGGCAAATGCCGAACATGGGGAACATGGCGCTGCTGTCGGTCGTTGGCATTGTGCAGATAATCGTCAGCCTCCTGTTCCTGTGGTGGCTGACACGCCCGTCCGAGCCTGAAACCAATGCCTATGGCCCCCCGCCGGCACAAAACGCCTGATATCGTCTGCCCCAAGAAAAAAAGGTTGCGTCATGACAGACCAGAGCCCAAACGATCATTTCCGCGCCTCGAGCTTCCTGCAAGGGCACAACGCGGCCTATCTGGAACAGATGTACGCGCGCTATGCAAACGATCCGAATGCCGTCGATGACGCATGGCGGACGTTCTTCAAACAGCTGGGCGACGATGACACCGCTGTCAGAAATGACGCGACCGGCCCAAGCTGGGCGCGCAGCGATTGGCCACCGACGCCAAATGATGATCTGACAGCCGCGCTTGACGGCCAGTGGCCCGTGGTCCCGGCCGAAGCCAAGGCCGCCGGTGACAAGATCAAGGCCAAGGCCAAGGAAACCGGTGTCGAGGTCACCGACAACGCGATCCAGCGCGCCGTGCTGGACAGTATCCGTGCGCTGATGATCATTCGCGCCTACCGCATCCGGGGGCACCTTGCTGCCGACCTGGATCCGCTGGGAATGCGCGAACAGACGCCGCATCCCGAGCTGGACCCCAAATCCTACGGGTTCACCGACGCCGACATGGATCGCCCGATCTTCATCGACAACGTTCTGGGCCTTCAAATCGCGTCGATGCAGCAGATACTGGATATCGTGAAACGCACCTATTGCGGCACCTTTGCGCTGCAATACATGCATATCTCGGACCCCGAGCAATCCGCATGGCTGAAAGAGCGGATCGAAGGCTACGGCAAGGAGGTCGCCTTTACCCGTGAAGGCCGCAAGGCGATCCTGAACAAGATGGTCGAGGCCGAAGGCTTTGAAAAGTTCCTGCATGTCAAGTACATGGGCACCAAGCGTTTTGGCCTTGATGGCGGCGAAAGCCTGATCCCGGCGATGGAGCAGATCATCAAGCGCGGGGGCTCGCTGGGTTTGAAAGAGGTCGTCATCGGCATGCCGCATCGTGGCCGCCTGTCGGTGCTGGCCAACGTGATGCAAAAGCCCTATCGCGCGATCTTCAACGAATTCCAGGGCGGCAGCTTCAAACCCGAAGACGTGGATGGATCGGGCGATGTGAAATACCACCTCGGTGCCTCGTCGGACCGCGAATTCAATGGCAACTCCGTACACCTGTCCCTGACTGCCAACCCCTCGCATCTCGAGGCGGTGAACCCGGTGGTCCTGGGCAAGGTGCGCGCGAAACAGGATCAGTTCAAGGACACCGAACGCAAGCAGATCCTGTCGGTCCTGCTGCACGGAGATGCGGCCTTTGCCGGACAGGGTGTCGTGGCCGAATGTTTCGCGCTCTCGGGCCTGCGCGGACACCGGACCGGCGGCACGATCCATATCGTCGTGAACAACCAGATCGGATTTACCACGGCGCCGCACTTCTCGCGCTCCTCGCCCTACCCCACAGACAACGCGCTTGTGGTCGAGGCGCCGATCTTTCACGTCAACGGGGACGACCCCGAAGCGGTGGTTCACGCCGCCAAGGTCGCGACAGAGTACCGGCAGAAATTCGGCAATGACGTTGTCATCGACATCTTCTGCTATCGCCGCTTCGGCCACAACGAAGGCGATGAACCGATGTTCACCAACCCGTTGATGTACAAGAAGATCAAGCAGCAGAAGACCACCCTGTCACTCTACACGCAACGGCTGATCAAGGATGGCTTGATTCCCGAGGGCGAAATCGAGGACATGAAGGCCGCGTTCCAGTCCTACCTCAACGATGAATTCGAGGCGGGGCGGAATTACAAACCGAACAAGGCGGACTGGCTGGATGGCCGCTGGTCGCATCTCGACCAGCACGAACGGGACAAGTATCAGCGCGGCAAAACCTCGATCACGCCGGAAACATTGGCGGATATCGGCAAGGCGCTGACCACCCCGCCCGGGAAATTCACCCTTCACAAGACGATCAACCGCCTGCTCGACACCCGCAAAGAAATGTTCAAATCCGGAGAAGGCTTCGATTGGGCCACCGCCGAAGCGATGGCCTTCGGCTCGCTTCTGACCGAAGGCTACCCGGTACGGCTCTCGGGTCAGGACAGTACACGCGGCACGTTCAGCCAGCGGCACTCTGCCCTCGTCAACCAGGACAACGAGGATCGCTATTATCCTCTCAACCACATCCGCGAGGGGCAGGCGCGCTACGAAGTGATCGACTCGGCCCTGTCGGAATACGCGGTCCTGGGCTTCGAGTATGGGTATTCGCTGGCCGAACCCAACGCGCTGACCCTATGGGAGGCGCAGTTCGGCGATTTCGCCAACGGCGCGCAGATCATGTTCGACCAGTTCATCAGCTCCGGCGAAAGCAAGTGGCTGCGCATGTCGGGTCTCGTCTGCCTGCTGCCGCATGGCTATGAAGGGCAAGGCCCGGAACACTCGTCGGCCCGTCTGGAACGCTTCCTTCAGACCTGCGGACAGGACAACTGGATCGTCGCCAACTGTACGACACCAGCCAACTACTTTCACATCCTGCGCCGCCAGATCCACCGTGACTTCCGCAAGCCGCTGATCCTGATGACGCCGAAATCGCTTCTGCGCCACAAGCTCGCCGTGTCAAAGGCGGATGAGTTCACCACCGGGTCGAGCTTCCACCGCGTTCTGTGGGACGATGCGCAATACGGCAATTCGGACATCGAATTGGCGGCCGATGACAAGATCAAACGCGTCGTGATGTGCTCCGGAAAGGTCTATTTCGATCTGCTGGAGGAACGTGACGCACGCGGCATCGACGATGTCTACATCATGCGGTTCGAACAGTTCTATCCGTTCCCGGCGATCTCTGCCGTCAAGGAACTCGAACGCTTCCCGCAGGCGGAAATGATCTGGTGCCAGGAAGAGCCCAAGAACCAGGGTGCCTGGACCTTCATGGAGCCGAACCTGGAATGGGTGCTGGGCCGGATCAAGGCCAGGCACGCCCGCCCGCGCTATGTGGGCCGCGCAACATCGGCTTCGCCCGCGACGGGTCTGGCCAGCCAACACAAAGAACAGCAAGCGGCGCTCGTGAACGAGGCGCTGACGATTGAAGGGACCAATCAATGACCACCGAAGTGCGTGTACCAACTCTGGGCGAATCCGTGACAGAAGCCACGGTTGCCACGTGGTTCAAGAAGCCGGGCGACAGCGTCGCGGTCGATGAAATGCTCTGCGAGCTGGAAACCGACAAGGTCACCGTCGAAGTGCCGTCCCCCGCCGCTGGAAAGCTTGCGGATATCGTCGCCACGGAAGGCGACACTGTCGGTGTCGATGCGCTCCTGGCCAATATCGCCGAGGCAGGAGAGGCTGGCGCAACTCATCCCGAAGTACGCGCGTCCGAGAAAAAGGCGGCGCCCGCCAAGAAAGAGCCGGCCCCGGCCCAGCAAGAGGGTGGCGACTCCATCGACGTGATGGTGCCGACCCTTGGAGAATCGGTATCCGAGGCGACGGTTTCGACCTGGTTCAAGAAGGTTGGCGACACCGTGGCACAGGACGAGATGCTGTGCGAGCTGGAGACAGACAAGGTCTCCGTCGAAGTCCCCGCTCCCAGCGCCGGAACACTGTCCGAGATCAGTGCCGAGGAAGGCAGCACCGTCGAAGCCGGCGGCAAGCTGGGTGTGATTGGCGGCGGTGACGGGGCCGCGGCCTCTGCCTCCGCGCAGGAAGTGGCGCCCCCCCCCGCGGCACAGCCCAGCGATACACGCAGCGGCGATGTCGAAGACGCACCCTCCGCCAAGAAAGCCATGGCCGAAGCCGGTGTCAGCCGCGATCAGGTTCAGGGGTCGGGCCGGGATGGCCGGATCATGAAAGAAGACGTGGCCAAGGCGGTCGCCGCAGCGTCGTCAACTCCGACACAAAGCGCGGCACCCCAAAGCGCGCCGCGCGGACCTGTTTCGGCCGATGACGCTTCGCGCGAGGAACGGGTAAAGATGACCCGCCTGCGCCAGACCATCGCTCGCCGCCTCAAGGATGCTCAGAACACCGCCGCGATCCTGACCACCTATAACGAGGTGGACATGACCGAGGTGATGGCGCTGCGCAGCCAATACAAGGACCAGTTCGAGAAGAAGCACGGGGTACGGCTAGGCTTCATGTCCTTCTTCACCAAGGCCTGCTGCCATGCTCTGAAAGAGGTGCCCGAGGTCAATGCCGAGATCGACGGCACGGACATCGTCTACAAGAACTTCGTCCACATGGGCGTCGCCGCCGGCACGCCGCAAGGCCTGGTGGTCCCGATCATCCGCGACGCCGACGCGATGGGCTTTGCTGCGATCGAGAAGGCCATCAACGAAAAGGGCAAACGCGCCCGCGACGGCAAGCTGTCCATGGCGGAAATGCAGGGGGGCACCTTCACCATCTCGAACGGGGGTGTCTACGGGTCGCTGATGTCCTCACCGATCCTCAACCCGCCGCAATCGGGCATTCTTGGCATGCACAAGATTCAGGATCGCCCGATGGTGGTGAACGGCGAGATCAAGATCCGCCCGATGATGTACCTCGCCCTCAGCTACGACCACCGCATCGTCGACGGCAAGGGCGCCGTGACCTTCCTCGTGCGCGTCAAGGAAGCGCTGGAAGATCCGCGTCGGTTGTTGATGGATTTGTGAGGACGGCGCGTGCAAGCACGTCCCCTGCCATGGTGCAGGGTGCGTGATCTCACGCAATTAATGGTGCCTACAACATGACCCCCGAACTCACCGCCCTTACCCTCGCCGCCCTTTTGCAGATCCTTCAGCTCGTGCTCTACTCGATCGTCGGTCAGAAACAGGTCGGCACCAGGGCAGCAATGAAGCCGCGCGACACGCCTGTGCAACTCACCGGCACAGCAGGCCGCCTGCAACGCGCGATGGACAACCATTTCGAAGGGCTGATCCTCTTTGGCGTCGCCGTCATGGTCATCACCTATTCCGGACAGAACGATGGCACGACGGCAATTGCCTGCGCGATCTATCTCGCCGCCCGCGTTCTTTACATCCCGGCCTATGCCTTCGGGTGGGTGCCCTGGCGGTCGGTGATCTGGTCCGTTGGTTTTCTGGCCACGCTCTACCTGCTATTGACTGCCCTTATGTAGCTTCATCTTGCCCGTAAACTCCGGGGGAGTCGCCGGCACGGCGACGGGGGCAGCGCCCCCTGCCCCGACCCAACACAAAGGACACCGCAAAATGGCACAATACGACGTCATCGTCATCGGCTCCGGCCCCGGCGGCTATGTGGCCGCGATCCGCTGCGCGCAGCTTGGCCTCAAGACCGCCTGCGTCGAGGGCCGGGAGACGTTGGGCGGCACGTGCCTCAACGTCGGCTGCATCCCGTCCAAGGCGATGCTGCACGCCACGCACCAGTTGCACGAGGCCGAACACAACTTCGCCAAGATGGGACTGAAAGGCAAAAGCCCCTCCGTGGACTGGAAGCAGATGCTGACCTACAAGGACGAGACCATCGAGGCCAACACCAAAGGCATCGAGTTCCTGTTCAAGAAAAACAAGATCGATTGGCTCAAGGGGTGGGGATCGGTGCCGCAGGCCGGCAAGGTCAAGGTTGGCGATGACACGCATGATGCCAAGAACATCATTATCGCGTCCGGCTCCGAAGCGTCGAGCCTGCCGGGGGTCGAGATCGACGAGAAGGTCGTCGTCACCTCCACGGGCGCGCTCGAACTGCCGAAGATCCCGAAGAAGATGATTGTCATCGGTGCGGGTGTAATCGGTCTGGAACTTGGCTCCGTCTACAGCCGTCTGGGCACCGAGGTCGAGGTGATCGAATTCCTCGACACCATCACCCCCGGAATGGATGGAGAGGTTCAAAAGACGTTCCAGAAGATTCTGCAAAAGCAGGGTCTGAGCTTCACTCTCGGAGCGGCGGTGCAGAAAGTCGACGCGAGCAAGACCAAGGCGAAGGTCACTTACAAGCTGCGCAAGGATGACAGCGAACAAACGCTTGATGCAGACGTCGTGCTCGTCTCGACCGGGCGACGCCCCTTTACCGACGGGCTGGGACTCGATGCGTTGGGCATCGAGATGTCGCAGCGCGGACAGATCAAGACCGACGCGCACTGGCAGACCAACGTCAAGGGCGTCTATGCCATCGGCGACTGCATCGACGGTCCGATGTTGGCCCACAAGGCCGAGGATGAGGGCATGGCCTGCGCCGAGGTCATAGCCGGCAAGGCGGGCCATGTGAACTACGGTGTCATTCCGGGTGTGATCTACACCCATCCCGAGGTGGCCAATGTCGGCCATACCGAAGAAGAGCTGAAAGAGGCCGGGCGCAATTACAAGGCCGGCAAGTTCAGCTTCATGGGCAATGGCCGCGCCAAGGCGAATTTCGCGGCTGACGGGTTCGTGAAGATCCTCGCCGACAAGGACACGGACCGGATCCTGGGGGCACATATCATCGGTCCGATGGCAGGTGATCTGATCCACGAGATTTGTGTCGCCATGGAGTTCGGAGCGTCGGCCGAGGACCTTGCCCTCACATGCCACGCGCATCCGACCTATTCGGAAGCGGTGCGCGAGGCCGCCCTCGCGTGCGGGGACGGCCCGATCCATATGTAAACGGAAAGGACAACGCGGCAAGCCGTTTCGAAACGGCTTGCCTGAAGCGCGTTCAAACGCGCTTACACACGCGGTTTGCAAACCGCGTGTGTAAGGTCCTTCGAAGGACCTTTCCTGCCCCTGATGAAAGCGGCGGCGCCCTGTTTCGGGCTGCCATGCGCTTTTGACGACAGACCGCCTGCAGTTTGGTCACAATCGCCCGTCGTGGGCGCGCACCGTCGTCTTGGCCCCAAGGATCACCGACCGGACGGCGATCTGCGGAGCATGCATCGGGTCGAGCCGATTATTTCCCTTCCCGTCGGGTTGCAGAGGTGTTCTACATCAGCCTTCTTGCTGATGACGGCGGGTCCTGTGGCACGCGCCGTGCCGGGTCGGTCTTTGCTTCACTCTTGCGCCACATGGCCCCGGGCCTCGGCGTTCAAACGGTTGGATGCGGTTTCAATCCGGTCTTCCAGCAGGGGCAGAAACATGCTGCGCGGCAAACCCGGAGGAATCGGATCGAGGAATTCGACAACAGCCGTGCCGGGTCTGCGGTAGATCCCGCGCTTGGGCCAGAACAGCCCCACATTTGTCGCCACCGGAACGCAAGGCTGGTTCAACTGATCGTAGAGCACCGCTGTGCCGACCTTGTAGGGGGCCTTGACCCCCGGGGCGACCCTTGTGCCCTGCGGATAGATGATCAACTGCCCGGGTGTTGCCGCGCCGCTTTCCACTGCCTTGACCATCTGCTTGATGGCCGCGCCACGTTTGCCGCGATCCACGGGAATACACCCTATGCGCAGCGCGTATTGCCCGACGACGGGCGCGTACATGAGAATGCGCTTCATGATGAACTTGCCAGCCGGCAGGGCTGAAAAGACCAGAAACACATCCAGAAAGCTCTGGTGCTTGGACGCGATGATACACTTGTAGTCCGGCGCCGCACCGCGAATTTCGGTGCGAAGCCCGATCATCCATGGCGCGGCCCAGCGCACGAACAGGCAGACCGCCATACTGCCTGCGCGCGCCCCCTTGCGGGACAGCATCGCCCAGGGAAACAGGACCAGACCGACAACGGCGATCGACAGGTAGACCGCGCTGATGAAGATCAGCGAACGCACCCATTGAACCGCGTAAGCCATCACGCCAATTCCCCCAGGACCCGGCGTGCGGCGTATTGCGTGGCGATGAACGCGACCAGCCCAGAGAGCGGCGGGATCAGCATGACCCAGACCCAGCCCCATCCCTGGAGTCTCAGGTCGGTCAGGAACCCGGTTGCATCATCCTGCGCCGGGATCAGGAACAATGATGCGATGCCGAAAAACGTGCCGAACGCGGCCCCGGTCAGCGCCCGCAGCGCGAATCGGCGGACAAAGGCGCTGGCAATGTAGGTGTCCTTCGCCCCGACCAGCCGCAAAACCGCGATCACCTGCGCATTTGCGGCAAGCGCGGCATTAGCCGCAAGCGTGACCATCGCCGCCGTTGCCAGCGCGATCAGAAGGGTCGATGCCCAGCCAAGCAACCTTAGCCGTGCAGCGGCGTCGATCAGCGGGCGGCGCCAGCGGGCGTGATCATCGAGCACGGCTGCGGGGGCCTCTGCCGAAAGGCGCAGGCGCAGGCCCGCGGCGTCATAGCCCTCATCACTTTCGGTGATGTCGATCAGTTGCGGCAGCGGCAGATCCTCGACCGGCAGGGTTGCGCCGAACCAGGGGCTCAGCAGCGCGCGCTGCTGGTCCAGCGACAGCGCCCGCGCCTCTTCGATGCCGGGCGTCGTCCGCAGAACGCGCAGCGCCGCCTCGGTCTGGGTCGCGGCTTCGCCAGCGGGCGCCGAGATGCGCAGGGTCGACGATTGCGCCAGTTCGTCCCCCCATCGATCCGCGACACGGCCCGCTGCCGACGACAGCGCCAGCGCGAACACGGCAAGAAAGGCCATTGCAAAGGCGCTGAACACGGTCAGCCGGGCGGTAAAGCCGGTGGGCGGTACCACGCGATCGGCCTTTTCGTCGAATTGCAGCATCTTGGCCATGGCGCGCGGGTTTAAGGTCACAGATCCGCCCCCGCCACCTGCAAACGCCTGTTCGAGATGCGCAGAACACGGGTCTGCACCTGTGCCTTGGCGGCGCGGATCAGGCCGAGATCATGCGTGGCGACAAGCACCGTCTTGCCCATGCGGTTCAACTCGACCAGCAACATCAGCAAGCGCTGCGACATGTCCCAGTCGATATTGCCGGTGGGTTCATCCGCGAGGATCACATCGGGCGACATAATCACGGCGCGCGCCAATGCCGCGCGCTGGCGTTCACCACCGGACAGTTCCGGCGGCACGGCATCGGCGCGCGCGGTCAACCCGACCCAGGCCATGAGCTCTTTCAGATCGGCCTCGTTATCGGCGACATCCTGACCCGAGACGGCCAGCGGCAGGGCAACGTTTTCGGTGACCGGCAGATGGTCAAGAAACTGGCAATCCTGGTGCACGACGCCGATCTTGCGCCGCATCAGCGCCACGTCATCCCGGCTCAGGCCACGCACGTCGCGATCGAACAGGCGCACGTGCCCGGATGTCGCCTGAAGCGCGCCGTAACAGAGCTTGAGGAACGTGGTCTTCCCCGATCCCGACGGGCCGGTCAGGAAATGGAACGATCCCGGCGGAACGCTCAGGGTCATGTCTGTCAACAATTCACCGCCGCCATAACTGTAGGCCACGTTTTCCAGCTCGATCACGGCGGTCTTGTCCCTGCCTTTTGTTCGGCGTAGTTGTGCCTGAGCATCGTTGCGGTTTCAATCCGGCGGACGGTCCAGAATTGTGTTTAACACGAACAATCGCGCGCCTATGGTGCTTTGAACGGTGGGTATAGACATTGGCCGCCAGTTGTGGGCCAATGAGACGGGGGCAACAGGCAATATGCGGCTGACATGTCCGAGCTGCGGGGCGCAATACGAAGTCCCGGATGACGTGATCCCCGAAGATGGGCGCGACGTGCAGTGTTCCAATTGCGGCAACACGTGGTTTCAGCAGCCCGACACCAGCAACAGCCCAGAGGCGTTCGAAGCCGACGCGGCCGCGCCCAAGGATGCTGTGTGGCACCCGGAAGTTGAAAACGATATCGATGACATGCCATCGGTCAACACCGGGGCAGCGCCGGGCGACACACCGCCGAAACGGCGCGAGCTCGATCCGTCGGTCGCGGATATCCTGCGCGAAGAGGCCGAGTTCGAGGCCCGCACGCGACAGTCCGAGGCCGGCTCGCTGGAAGATCAGCCCGATCTGGGCTTGCAGGAACCGGAAGACGAGTCCGCGAAACGCGCCCGCCAGGCGGAAGACCGCATGCGCAAGCTGCGCGGTGAGGACGCGCGGGCTGCCCCCGCTACCGCGGATCGCCCGCGATCCCGCGGGGACATGCTTCCCGATGTAGAGGAAATCAACCAGACCCTGCGCTCAAGCTCGGACCGGCAGGAAGTGCGGTCGGTTCAGGCTGATCTGGACGAGGATGATGATCCCTCCGGCGGCTTTGGCCGTGGCTTCTTCCTTGTGCTCGTCATTTTCGCCATAGCCGCGGGGCTCTATGTCTTTGCTCCGCAGGTGGCAGACGCCCTGCCGCAATTGCAGGCGCCTCTCGATACATATGTTTCGATGATCGACACCGTGCGGACGTGGCTCAATGCACAGGTCGCGTCACTGATGGAGATGGTCACCGGCGGTGCCGCGGATGTGCCCACAGCCGAGCAACCGGCGCAGGGGGATGGGGATGCGACACAGGCCGCGCCGGCCACCGACGGGTCCGGTTCGTAATATCCCCGGTCCGGCGTCACCGACACAGGTCCGGACGGTCGGATTCAGCCATCTGGACTTATGGGTGAATGCCATCTGGCCCTAACGTGCCTTCCCTGATCCGATCAAGATACTCAAAGCGGGGCCAAGCGGGCAGGCCCGTATACCTGATTCCCAGACGGAGGTGATCCCATGGACGGCACATTGACCCAAAACGACCTCAGCCATGTGGTCGAGGCCGACAAAGCCCACGTGTGGCACCATCTGATCCAGCATAAACCCTTCGAGGCGAATGATCCCCGGATCATAGTCGAAGGCAAAGGCATGCGGGTCTGGGACCAGAAGGGTAAAGAGCATCTCGATGCCGTGTCAGGCGGGGTCTGGACGGTGAACGTGGGCTATGGCCGCGAAAGCATCGCCAAGGCGGTCTACGACCAGCTCCTGAAGCTCAATTATTTCGCGGGGTCCGCCGGGTCGATCCCCGGTGCGCTTTTCTCGGAAAAGCTGATTTCCAAGATGCCGGGATTGGCCCGGGTGTATTACACGAACTCCGGATCCGAGGCGAACGAGAAAGCCTTCAAGATGGTCCGCCAGATCGCCCACAAGCGCTATGGCGGCAAGAAGCACAAGATCCTGTTCCGTGACCGCGACTATCACGGCACGACCATCGGCTGCCTGTCGGCCGGCGGCCAGGACGAACGCAACGCGCAGTATGGTCCCTTCACGCCCGGTTTCGTGCGCGTGCCGCATTGTTTGGAATACCGCGCTGCTGATCAGGGCGCCCCGACCGAGAGTTACGGCGAATGGGCCGCCGACCAGATCGAGGCGGTGATCCTTCGCGAAGGGCCGGATACCGTGGGCGCGCTCTGTCTCGAACCGGTGACGGCGGGTGGCGGCGTGATCCCGCCGCCCCAAGGATACTGGGAGCGTGTGCAGGAAATTTGCCGCAAGTACGACATCCTGTTGCATATCGACGAGGTTGTCTGCGGGCTGGGCCGCACTGGCACATGGTTCGGATACCAGCATTACGGCGTGCAGCCCGACATGGTCACCATGGCCAAGGGTGTCGCTTCGGGCTATGCTGCGATTGCGTGTCTTGTCACGACCGAGGACGTGTTCTCGATGTTCAAGGACGACCACGAGGACCCGATGAATTACTTCCGCGATATCTCGACCTTTGGCGGCTGCACCGCCGGGCCGGCGGCCGCGATGGAGAACATGCGGATTATCGAGGATGAAGGGTTGCTCGAGAACACCACGGCGATTGGGGAATACATGCTGGACCAACTGCATGGCCTGGCGGACAAGCACGCCGTGATCGGCGATGTCCGCGGCAAGGGCCTGTTCCTCGGGGCCGAACTGGTCGAGAACCGCGAGACCCGCACTCCAATGGCGGAAAAGCGTGTGCAGAAGGTGGTCGCCGACTGCATGCAACAAGGCATCATCATCGGGGCCACGAACCGGTCCCTGCCCGGTTATAACAACACGCTGTGCTTCAGCCCGGCCCTGATCGCGTCCAAGGACGATATTGATCAGATCATCACCTCCGTGGATGACGCGTTGGGCCGCGAATTTGGGTGACTGACCCTTTGATCCCGGCCCAGCGCGTCAACCGCGCTGGGCCACCATCTTGACCTGCCGACCTAAGACAACACACCGCGACCGATATCGCCGCCATGAGTGGACATGCGGCGCGTTCGACGCCGCCGCGCGGCAGAGCGTCCCGGCGGCCCCCATGTCGGCACGTTCCGGCAGGCGACCCGTTACAAGGGGCGCTGCCGCGGCATGGCGCGGGTCTCGATCCTCGACAGCGAACAGCCCATAGTGAAAGCCGCGCGTCCCGCGCTGGCTGGATCGGGGTAATTTCGATATGCACGGGCATCAGGTCGCCGCGTTCTCGGACATATCGCCAAGATTGCGGGCACCTGATGTGACGGAGGTGGTTCACTTCCATGAATTCTCGGCACGTACATGGTTTGATCGCGTCATCTGTGTTTCAAGCACGCAGTGCAACGCCAGATCATCGCGACAGTACAAGAGGTTTCCGAATGACGATCCTGACCTACGACTGCACAGCCTTCGACGGGCAGAAGCCGGGCACCTCGGGCCTGCGCAAGAAAACGCGGGTGTTCATGAAACCCGGTTATCTTGAGTGTTTCGTTCAGTCGATCTTCAACGCGATCGGCGGAGTTGCGGGCAAAACGCTGGTTGTCGGGGGGGATGGTCGGTTCTTCAACGCCGAGGCGATCCAAACGATCCTGCGCATGGCGGCGGCCAATGGCACAGAGTGCATGATTGTCGGGCAAGACGGTATAATGTCGACACCCGCGGCGTCGCACCTGATCCGCAAGCGCGGCGCGGATGGCGGGCTGATCCTGTCGGCAAGCCATAATCCCGGTGGCATCGACGCGGATTTCGGTCTCAAGTTCAACACTGCCAATGGCGGGCCTGCGCCAGAATCGGTGACGGATGCAATCTTCGAGGCGACCAAGACCATCGACCATTACAAAACGCTTGATACAGCGGACATCGACCTGACCGGTATTGCCGAAACCGCGCTTGGCGACACGCGGATCGAGATCGAGGACCCGGTGGTGGATTACGCCATGCTGATGGAAGAGCTGTTCGATTTCGACGCGCTGCGCGCCTTGTTCGAAAGTGGTTTCACCATGCGTTTCGATGCAATGCACGCCGTGACAGGCCCCTATGCGAAGGCACTATTCGAAGACCTGCTTGGCGCGCCTGACGGCACGGTGATGAACGCTGTGCCGTCCATGGATTTTGGCAAGGGCCACCCCGACCCCAATCCGATCTGGGCCAAACCGCTGGTCGATCTGGTCATGTCCCCGGACGGGCCGGATTTCGCCGCCGCGTCGGACGGGGATGGCGACCGCAACATGATCCTCGGCAAGGGCATCTATGTCACGCCGTCAGACAGCCTTGCCGTACTGGCGGCAAACGCGCATCTGGCCCCTGCGTATGAACGCGGGATCGCCGGAATCGCCCGATCCATGCCAACCAGCGCTGCGTGTGACCGCGTGGCAGACGCCTATGGGATCGAATGTTTCGAGACACCGACGGGATGGAAATACTTTGGCAACCTTCTGGACGCCGGGCGGGTGACACTCTGCGGAGAAGAAAGCGCTGGCACGGGCAGTGACCACGTTCGCGAAAAAGACGGGCTCTGGGCGGTTCTGCTTTGGCTGAACATCCTCGCGGTGCGTCGCATGTCGGTGAAAGACGTTTTACTGGACCATTGGCAAACCTATGGCCGCAATTACTATTCCCGGCACGATTATGAGGCGCTGGATACTGGCACGGCACAGGAGTTGATCGCGGATCTGACCGACCGGCTGGACAGTCTCGCGGGGCAGAGCTTTGGCGCCTGCACCGTCACCAAGGCAGACATCTTCTCCTATTTCGATCCGGTCGATGGCGCACAGAGCCACAATCAGGGGCTGCGTATCTTTTTCGAAGGCGGCAGCCGCGCGGTATTGCGCCTGTCCGGCACGGGAACCGACGGGGCGACACTTCGCGTGTATCTTGAACGGTACGAAGGGCCGGCGGGCGATTTGACCCTCACACCCCAGATCGCGCTGCACGAGATTGCCACGGCAACGGCAGAGATCACCGGACTGGCAGTGCGAACCGGTCGGACCGCGCCGGACGTCATCACCTGAGACAGGCAGGCCGTTTCTGAAGTCCGGTGCTGTCTACCCGTTTTGAACGCGGATCAAGGACGCGCGACGCGTCAGTATCTGGCGGCGGATGAAGGCCATCACGAAAAGCGCGGTCAGGATCAGGATGATCGTTGGTGCCGGCGCACTGTCCAGGAAAAAGCTCAGATATGTGCCCGTCAGCATGGCACCCACGTTGATCAGGGCCGACAGCCAAAGCATCGTCGAGAATTGCCGCACCAGAAGAAAGGCAATCGCCCCCGGCGCGATCAACAGCCCGATGGCAAGGATCAGACCCACCGCAGAGAGTGTCGCGACGATCGTCAGCGACAAGGCAGAGAGCAATCCGTAATGCAGCGCATGGACCCAAAGGCCCGACGCGCGCGCCTGTGCCGGATCGAAACTTTGCAGCAACAGGTCTTTCCATTTCAGGACAAGGCCGGCGACCACGAGGGCCGATATCGTGCCCGCCAGCCAAAGTTCGTTCGTCTCCACCCCGAGCATGTTGCCAAAGAGTATGTGATCCAGGTGCGCGTTGGTCTCGATCGAGACATAAAGCACGATGCCAAGTCCGAACATGCCCGAGAACACCACCCCCATCACGGTGTCCTCTTTCACGCGGCTGTTTGACGACAGGTACCCCGTGGCTACCGCGCAGGTCATTCCAGCGACAAAGGCCCCCACAATCAGCGGAATGCCTAGGATATATGCCAACACGATGCCCGGCAAGACAGCGTGACTTACCGCGTCCCCCATCAGCGCCCAGCCCTTGAGTACCAGAAAACACGACAGGATCGCGGTGGGCACGGCGACCATGGCCGAGATGAAGAAAGCGTTTTGCATGAACGCAAACCGAAATGGCAAAAGCAGGGTTTCAAGGTCCATCATGCACCGTCCTTTGCCGGATGGTCCGGCAATAGCCCGTCATCTGGTCCATCCTGCAAGACGTCTTTCGCCTTGCGTCGGGCGGCCAGAAGACCGTGGCGCGGGGCAAGGACAAACGCCGCGAGAAAGATGAGGGTTTGCAGGCACACGATTATGCCGCCTGTCGCCCCATCAAGAAAGTAGCTGATATAGGCTCCGGCAAAGCTCGTGATCGATCCGATCGCAACCGATGTCACGATCAGCCGCGCAAAGCGGTCGCACAGAAGATATGCTGTCGCTCCCGGTGTCACCACCATCGCGATCACAAGGAACGCGCCAACGGTCTGCATCGCGGCCACGACGGAGGCCGACAGAAGGACAAAGAACACCGCCTTGAGCAGCCGTGGTCTCAGCCCGATGGCGCGGGCATGGTTTTCATCGAAGAACGTGACCATCAGATCTTTCCACTTTGCCATGAGCACGGCAAGAGAGACGATTCCGATGATCGCCAACTGCAGCGTGTCCCCGGGTGTAATGGCAAGGATATTGCCCATCGTGATGGTCTGGATCGACACCGACATCGGGTTGATCGACACCATGAAAAGGCCAAGGCCGAAAAAGGACGTGAAGATCATCCCGATGATGACATCCGGCTTCAGCCCTGATCGTTCTGACAGGAACAGCATGGTCGACGCCGCCAATCCCCCCGCAATGAATGCGCCCAAGGCGAAGGGCAAGCCAAGGATATAGGCCCCGGCCACGCCGGGCACGACGGAATGGGACAGCGCGTCGCCAATCAATGACCACCCCTTGAGCATCAGGTATGAGGACAGGAACGCACAAACCGACCCGACCAGCGCCGACACCCACATCGCGTTGACCATATACGTGTATCCGAACGGTTCCATCAAAGACGCGATCATGCGTCCGGCTCCGTCCGTTGGGTCTTGTCGCCGTATTGCACGAAGGGACGTTCGTCGTCGGTAAAGATCGTCACCTCGCGCGCGTCCTCATCGTCGTGCAGGGTATCGCCGCCCAGCGTGAAGTGACGCAACACACCGCCAAAGGTCTTTTCGAGATTTTCGCGGGTGAAGGTTGTTTCGGTTGGTCCAAAGCTGAGCACCGTGCCTTTCATCAGCACCGTTCGGTCGCAGAACTCGGGCACCGAACCAAGGTTATGAGTCGAAACCAGCATCACCCGCCCCTCGTCTCGCAAGTCGCGCAGCAGGGCGACGATCTGGTGTTCGGTCTTGACGTCGACCCCGGTGAAGGGCTCGTCCAGAAGGATCACCTGCCCGTCCTGCGCCAGCGCGCGTGCCAGGAAAACGCGTTTGCGTTGGCCGCCCGACAGTTCGCCGATCTGGCGGTGGCGCAGGTCCTGGATGTTGACGCGGCGCAGCGCGTCGTCCACGGCGGCGCGGTCCTTTGCACTGGCTCGGCGGAGGAACCCCATCTTGCCGTAGCGGCCCATCATCACCACGTCTTCGACCAGCACCGGAAACGCCCAGTCCACTTCCTCGGATTGCGGCACATAGGCCACGAGGCTGCGGGCCAGCGCCTCCTTTACCGGCAGACCGAGGATGCGTATTTCGCCCTGCGATGCCGGAACGAACCCCATGATCGCCTTGAACAGCGTCGATTTTCCGGCACCATTCACCCCCACCAGCCCGGTGACGGTGCCTCTCGGGATCTCGAAGCTGGCATTCCACAGGGCAGTGTGGCCGTTGCGGTAGCTGACCGTCACATTGTGTGCCGACAACCCTGCGTCCCTGGTGTTGGGCGAGGTCGCGTGGCTGGTCCGGCGCTCTTGGTCGAGCATGATGTGTCCTCACGGTTTCGGGGCTGCACGGCCCTGCAGGCCAGGATCAATTCGCGGCAGACGTCAGCCCGTCCGCCACGGTTTGCGTGGTCACGCGCAGCAGATCGAGATACGTCGGCACCGGGCCGCCGGCGTCGCTCAATGAGTCAACATAGAGCACGCCGCCATAGGCTGCACCGGTTTCCCGCGCGACCTGTTCTGCCGGTGAGGTATTGACGGTGCTTTCACAGAAAACCACGGGGATATTGTTGTCGCGCACACCGTCGATCACGGACCGCACTTGCTGCGGCGTGCCCACCTGATCGGCGTTCATCGGCCAGAGGTAAAGCTCTTGCAGGCCCAGGTCGCGGGCGAGATAGCTAAAGGCGCCCTCGCAGGTGACAAGCCAGCGCTGCGATTGCGGCACATCGTCCACCGCGTCGCGCAACGGCTCCAGCGTCGCGCGCAACGCCTCCTTGTAGCGGGTTGCGTTCTCGGCATAGACGGGCGCGTTTCCAGGATCCTGTTCGGCAAAGGCCTTGGCGATATTATCGACATAGATCAACGCGTTGTCCAACCCCATCCACGCGTGCGGGTTGGGCTTTCCGGCGTAGCTTCCCGCCGCGATGGATATCGGATCGATTCCATCGGACACTGTAACGGAGGGCATATCGCCAAGGTTCGAGACGAATTGTTCGAACCAAAGCTCGAGATTGAGGCCGTTCCAGAGGATCAGGTCTGCATCGACCGCGCGCACGATATCCTGCGGCGTCGGCTGATAGCCGTGAATCTCGGCCCCCGGCTTGGTGATAGAGACAACCTCTGCCGCATCACCGGCAACATTGGCTGCCATGTCCGCCAGAACGGTGAAGGTTGTGACCACCTTCAATTTCTCTTCCGCCACAGCGCCCGTCCCCAGCGCAAGCAAAGCGGCTGACAGGATTGTCGCAGTTTTCGATTTCATCGAACGTGCCTCCGTGGTCGCCAGGTCGAGCCCACCATGAAAATGCAAGTCATTCGCATTTATTACCCCCTGCAGCCTGCTTTGCAAGGGCACGGCTGGAAAATTCCTGTGCCGTCGCGGTTCAGTGATCAAGTCACCGACAGCGTGTCGTGCCGCGTGGCAGCATTGATATGACGCGACCTTCACTGCGGGGAAAAACGCCACACGGCTGGCCCGCCACAGTGGAGACATTTCAAACCCCAAGGAGGCACTCCATGAAAAAACTCATCCTCTCCACCATTCTCGCCGCGACAACTGCCGTTTCCGCGGCGGCGCAGGATGCGTCCAAGCTGGTCACCGTCGTGACATCGCCGGACGCGCAGACGCAGCTCATGTCGATGGTCCTGACCTTCCAGGCTGCGCAGCAGGGTGCGGATGCCCATATTCTGCTCTGTGGTCCAGCCGGGGATCTCGCGCTGCAGGACGCTCCCGAAAGCGCCACTGCGGGACAGCCGCCACGCGACATGAGCCCGCAGGGCCTGATGCAGATGATCCGGGACAAGACAGACGCAACCGTCGAGGTCTGTGCGATCTATCTTCCGGGCCGGGGCGATGACCAGTCCGTTCTGCTGGATGGAATCGGCGTTGCAAAGCCTGACGAGATGGCAGCCACGCTGATGGCGGCAGATACACGTGTTCTAAGCTTCTGAAACGTCCCCACCGCGCCAGTCATTGCGCGCGGTGGGACCGTCCTCTCTGTCAGTCTGTCGCATTTGTCACAAGCACATGTGCAGTGTAGGTGTTTGACCAGCCAATCGGCTAATATCGAAACCGAGGTCAGACACGGGGATGGCTGCGTCCCCCCTGGCGCCAAGCGCTGGACGTTCAAAAATGGATGCATCCTGGATCGACAAATTTGCGGGGCTGAGCCGCCTGCCGGAGGACATCCGGTCCGAACTCGAGGCAGGAAGCCAGATCGTGACCGTCCCGGCTGGCAAGGAAATCTTCGAGCCGGGGCAAACCGTGGACAACCTTTTGCTGCTGCTGGAAGGGACGGTGAAGGTGCAGCAACGCTCCGACACCGGACGCGAGGTGTTTCTCTATCGCGTGCATGCCGGTGAAAGCTGTGTCCTGACCACGGCTTGCATGCTGGCCTTCGAAGATTACTCTGCCGAAGGCATTTCCGAAACCGAGGTGAAAGCGGTGGCCATTCCGCGCAAGACCTTTGACACGCTCGTGGCCCGGTCGACGGTGTTCCGGGAATTCGTCTTCACCGCCTATTCTCGTCGAATCACCGACCTATTCACCCTGATCGATGACATCGTGTTCCAGCGCATGGATGTGCGGCTGGCCTCGCGGTTGCTCGAACTGGCGGACAGCACGGACACGGTGCACGCGACCCACGCGGTTCTCGGCACCGAACTGGGCACCGCGCGCGAGGTGGTCTCGCGGACCTTGTCGGAATTCCAACGCCGCGGCTGGATCGAGCAATCGCGCGGTGAGGTGCGGCTCATCGGGCACGACGGGCTGGAACGCCTGGTGAGAAGCGCACACGCGCAGGTGTGATCCGCGCAAGACAAGCCCTTTCCTCCAAGTCTGTGACCAAGTCACTGAAAATTCGGGCGCTGACGTGCCATAATTCGGGTGTAGATTCTCGATGGAGGGAAACATGACTACGAATATGGGAAAAATCGACCGCGGCCTGCGACTCGGCATTGCGGTCCTGTTGCTGGTCCTCGCGCTTGGGACGAATGTGCTCGGATCCGGCATTCTGTTCTGGCTGGCCGTGATCGTCGCGGTTGTCTTCGCGGTGACGGCGTTCATCGGCAATTGCCCAGCCTACAGCATCATCGGCGTCAAGACCTGCCGCAACGGCTGACACGCCAAAGCCGCTTGCACAGCTCATGTGCCGCCGTCTGGCGGCGCTGAGCCTTCGTTCGGGCGAATCCCGATCGCAGGCAGACCCTGCCAGAAACCCCACACGGCATAGCCAAAACAGCGCCTAACCGTGAACGGTCGCGAACTCAAACGCGGCACGACGACGCCCGTTGGCCTCGGCCCCGCGGCACCCGGCGCATTCACCTTGGAAGACGCCCTGTGCGGGCCCGATCCCTTTCAGGACTTTACGGAAATTCAGTGGTGAGCCGTGCAGGGTTCGAACCTGCGACCCACTGATTAAAAGTCAGTTGCTCTACCAACTGAGCTAACGGCCCACTGTGCCGCTACCTAGAAAGACGTCGGGGGACGGTCAACCCCCAAAAGGACCCAATCCCGGCCAAACTTCACGAATTGCGCGGAGTGGCGAAGTCAACGCACTGGAAAGATGACGTCCGGGGGCGTATATCCGCGCTCATGACGCACGATACGGCACAGGCCATCTCATTTATGAAAATGCACGGGCTCGGCAATGATTTTGTCGTGCTGGACGGGCGTGTGCAGACGGTAAAGATGACGGCAAATCTGGCACAGGCGATTGGCGACCGGCATCGCGGCGTCGGGTTTGATCAGCTCGCGATCATCGAACCGAGCGAGGGCGATGCCGCCGCCCGGCTGACGTTCTACAACGCGGACGGATCCACTGCGGGGGCTTGCGGCAATGCCACGCGATGCATCGCGCGCCACCTGATGACCGAAACAGAGCTCCCCGAATTGGTCCTGACCACCGAGCGAGGACATTTACGCGCGCGGGATGCGGGGCGCGGTCTCACCTCGGTCAATATGGGTCCACCGCAACTTGCGTGGGACAAGGTGCCACTGGCAAAGGAAACGGACACGTTGGAACTGCCAATCGACGGCGCGCCGACAGCGACCGGCATGGGCAATCCGCATTGCACCTTCTTCGTCGCCGATGCCGAAAAGGTGGACCTTGAATCGCGCGGGTTCGAGATTGAGCATCACCCGCTTTTCCCCGAGCGCACCAACGTGCAATTCGCCAGCGTGATTGGAAATAACCATCTGCGCATGCGGGTCTGGGAGCGCGGTGTCGGCGTGACGCTTGCCTCCGGCTCATCGTCTTGTGCCACTGCTGTCGCAGCCGCGCGGCGTGGCCTGACCGGACCGCGCGTGCAGATCGACCTTGATGGCGGAACGATCGAGATTGACTGGCGCGACGACGGTGTCTGGATGACCGGGCCGACCGCCCATGTCTTTACAGGGACACTCAGACCAGACTGGCTGGAGCAGGCGTCATGACCCTGCCAAAGTTCACCACCATGGGCTGCCGCCTCAACGCCTACGAAACCGAGGCAATGAAAGACCTGGCCGGACAGGCCGGTCTGGAAAACGCCGTGGTCGTCAACACCTGCGCCGTCACCGCCGAAGCGGTGCGCAAGGCGCGGCAGGAAATTCGCAAACTGCGGCGCGAGAATCCCGAGGCGAAACTCATTGTTACCGGATGCGCCGCTCAGACCGAACCCGGCACCTTTGCCGAGATGTCCGAGGTGGACGCGGTCATCGGCAATACCGAGAAGATGACGCCGGACACATGGTCCGGCCTTGCGGCCGATTTTGTCGGCCAGACCGAAGCGGTGCAGGTCAATGACATCATGTCGGTGACGGAAACCGCGCAGCATCTGATCGACGGGTTCGGCACGCGCAGCCGGGCTTACGTGCAGGTACAGAACGGCTGCGATCACCGCTGCACATTCTGCATTATCCCCTACGGCCGGGGCAATTCACGCTCCGTGCCTGCCGGCGTCATCGTGGACCAGATCAAGCGGCTGGTGGACACCGGCTTCAACGAGGTGGTGCTGACCGGCGTGGACCTGACCTCTTGGGGCGCGGACTTGCCAGCGACGCCAAAGCTGGGTGATCTCGTCATGCGCATCCTCAAGCTGGTGCCCGATCTTCCGCGCCTGAGGATCAGTTCGATCGACAGCATCGAGGTGGACGAGAACCTGATGCAGGCAATCGCCACCGAGCCGCGCCTGATGCCGCATCTGCACCTGAGCCTGCAACACGGAGACGATCTGATCCTCAAACGCATGAAACGGCGGCATCTGCGCGACGATGCGATCCGCTTTGCCGAAGAGGCGCGCGCACTACGGCCCGACATGACCTTTGGCGCGGACATCATCGCGGGCTTCCCGACCGAGACAGAGGCGCAGTTCGAAAACTCTCTGAGGTTGGTCGACGAGTGCGACCTGACCTGGCTGCATGTCTTTCCCTACTCCCCGCGCAAGGGAACGCCCGCTGCGCGGATGCCGCAGGTCAATGGCAACACGATCAAATCCCGCGCCGCACACCTGCGCGCGAAAGGGCGGGACGCGGTGACCCGTCACCTGCACCAGCAGCAAGGCTGCGCGCATCGCGTCTTGATGGAAGCGCCGGACATGGGCCGGACTGAGCAATTCACGGAAGTCCGCTTTGCCAGCCCCCAGCCGGTGGGCCAGATCGTCAGCACGACAATCAGCGGGCAGGAAGACCAGCACCTCGTCGCCGCGTCGATGTGACGGCACGTGAATATCCGTGCCCGAACGCCACAGCTTGATGTGGCAAGATCATCCATGCTCGCGGCTGTCCCGCAAGATCCGTTGCGCCTGTCACTGTTTTGCGCCAGAACGCCGCAATGACGGATAAATATCGCGCGCTTCTTGTCCATCTGCTCACCGCCACGGGGGCTGTTTTTGCCATGCTTGCGCTGCTCGCGGCAGCGCAGGAAAAATGGTCGATCATGTTTCTCTGGCTGGTGGTGGCATTTGCCGTCGATGGCGTGGATGGGCCCTTGGCCCGCAAATACGATGTAAAAGTGAACGCGCCACGCTTTGACGGCGTGCTGCTCGATCTGATCATCGACTATCTGACCTATGTGTTCATCCCTGCCTTTGCCCTGTTCCAATCCGGCCTTTTGCCTGGCTGGATGGGGTGGTTCGCGATCATCACGATCACCTTCGCATCGGTGATGTATTTCGCGGATTGCCGGATGAAGATGCCCGACAATTCTTTTCAGGGCTTTCCGGGCTGTTGGAACATGCTTGTCCTCGTGCTTTTCGCGATAGAGCCGAATTTCTGGGTTTCACTGGCCATCGTCGCGATCCTGTCGGTAACGATGTTCCTGCCACTGAAATTCATCCATCCCGTGCGCACCGAACGCTGGCGCACCCTGTCGCTGCCCATCGCACTTGCGTGGACCTTCTTTGCCGGCTGGGCGGCCTGGGTAGATTTCCACCCCGAAAGCTGGGCGGTTTGGGGGTTGATCGCAACGTCCGTCTACCTGGTGCTGGTCGGAATCGTGCAACAGGTGGTCCCGGCCAAGCCGTCGTGACCGTCCCGCGCTGTCGCGGGGCTTCGGCGGGACGTCATCTAGCGCCCGGGCGGGCGGAAAGGCCCGTTGCACAGCGCGCTTGTCAGCAAACTGGGCGGTGTCGTGATCGCGCCGGCGCCACACTCCGGGTCCGGGCCAGACCGGCCCCGAAACACGTGTTGGCACTGGCCCGGATCGGGGCATCGAGGGCGGGATCACGCCTTTAGCCGGTAGCCGCGCCGGAAAAATGACCACGCCACGAAATTGATCGCCACCGTGCTGACAACCGCCACCACCGCGCCCAGCAGCGGGCTGCTGTCCGATACGCCGATCATGCCCCAGCGCACACCGTCGATCAGATAGAAGATCGGGTTGGCATGCGAGATATCGTTCAGAAGCGGCGGAAGCGCCTCGACCGAATAGAAGGTGCCCGACAGGAAGGCGAGCGGTGTCACGATGAAATTGGTGATCGCCGCCATCTGGTCGAACTTCTCGGCAAAAATACCGGCGACCATGCCGATCCCGGACAAAAGCGCACCCCCCACGACGACGAAAAAGAGCGCCGCCAAGGGCTGCTGCGGCACGATACCCAGAAAGACCCAGAGCGCCACTGCGATGGCAAGGGCCACCATCAACCCACGCGCGACCCCCCCGGCAAGGTAGCCGAGAACCAGCTCGCCCGCAGAGAGCGGCGGCATCAGCGTGTCGACGATATTGCCCTGGACCTTGGCCACCACGATCGAGGACGAGGTATTCGCAAAGGCGTTCTGGATCACCGTCATCATCAGGATGCCCGGCGCGATGAAGGTGGTGAAATCAACCCCCATCACATCCCCTCGGCGCGGTCCGATGGCGATGGTGAAAATCAGCATGAACAGCCCGGCCGTGACCACCGGTGCCAAAAGCGTCTGGGTCCAGACATTGAGGAACCGCAGCACCTCGCGCTGGCCCAGCGTCAGCAGGCCCAGCCAGTTTACGCGCCCGAAACGGCGCTCCTTCGCGATCATCTGCCCGGTGTTCTGCATTCATGGCCTCTTGACGGTCTGCGCGGGTTGTAACTCTCCCGTGCATGATTAGAATAGATGCTGACTTAGAGATTTCGGGCGGCCAACGCAAACGGCCGCTTTTTTTGATGGAGGGCGAGAGATGTCCTGGACCGATGAGCGTGTTGAGCTGCTCAAGAAGATGTGGAACGAAGGCCAGTCAGCGAGCCAGATTGCCAAGGAGCTGGGCAGCGTGACCCGCAATGCCGTGATCGGCAAGGTGCATCGCCTGGGCCTGTCGAACCGCGCCGGCGCGACGCCCGCGGCGGCCAAGCCCGAGCCGAAGCCGGCCCCCAAGGCCGCGGAAGAGGCCAAGCCGAAGCCCGAGCCCAAGGAGCTGGCGGCGGAAAAGCCCGCCAAGCCAGCCGTTTCGATGGAAACGAAATCGGCGAGCCCGGCCGCGAACGCGCGCAAGCAGATCATTCCGGCGGGCCAGCCATTGCCGCCGCAGCCATCGGCGAATGAAATCAGCCCCGAAGCTTTGGCGAAGGTGAATGCTATCGAAAAGAAAGCCAAGAAACTGACCCTGATGGAGCTGACCGAGCGGACCTGCAAATGGCCCGTCGGGGACCCGGCGACATCGGATTTCTGGTTCTGCGGGCTTCCGGTCCAGCAAGGCAAACCCTATTGCGAGGCCCATGTCGGAGTTGCCTTCCAACCCATGTCATCGCGCCGCGACCGGCGGCGATGATCCGGGCGTCCCACGGCTGGGACGCCCTGCCAGACACGTAAGATCAATGGGTTACAGGGACGGATTTACCGTTTCTTTACCATTCCGGACCGACCGCCCGACCATATCACCGGGCGGGCGGGACCCCTAAAGGCCGCTCTGCCCACAGGGCCGAAACACGGCTCTGCGACACCCCCGGCAGAGGACTGGATTTGACTGAAGAGCCCCCGAGCAGGGGCGGTCGCAGAGCCTGCATCGCGGGGCGCGAACAGTACGAACGGAGCGAGACTGCGCAAAAGCGCTGGCTGGTGCCGGGCATGGCCGGCACTTCAGTTGGTCCGGGTCCCACGCGCCTCTGCGCGCCGGGACGGCAGGCTGCGCCGTCAATTCCGCGGTCGGTTCGGGCTTTCGCCGGGCGGCGCGACCGCCTATATGCAGCGCATGACCCAGAACCCCCCTTCGCTTCGCCCCGATCTTGCGCCAGCCGCGCGGCTGTCCGACGCGCCCCGCGCCGGCCAGCCCACCATCGGCATGGTGTCGCTGGGGTGTCCCAAGGCGCTGGTGGACAGCGAACGCATCCTCACCCGACTGCGCGCCGAAGGCTATGGGATCAGCCCGGATTATTCCGGCGCCGACGCGGTGATCGTGAACACCTGCGGGTTTCTCGATTCGGCCAAGGCGGAAAGCCTCGATGCGATCGGCGAGGCCCTGGTGGAAAACGGCCGCGTGATCGTCACCGGCTGCCTGGGCGCGGAGCCGGATTACATCACCGGCGCGCATCCCCGCGTGCTGGCGGTGACCGGGCCGCATCAATACGAACAAGTGCTGGACGCGGTCCACAGCGCGGTGCCGCCTGCGCCGGATCCCTTTGTCGACCTGCTGCCCGCTTCGGGCGTGTCGCTGACGCCGCGTCATTACAGCTATCTGAAGATTTCCGAGGGCTGCAATCACAAGTGCAAGTTCTGCATCATCCCGGACATGCGCGGCAGGCTCACGTCGCGGCCCCCGCGTGCGGTGCTGCGCGAGGCGGAAAAACTGGTCGCAAGCGGCGTTCGAGAGCTTCTGGTGATTTCACAGGACACCTCGGCCTATGGCACGGACTGGACCGACCGGGAGGAGAAGTTTCCGATCCTGTCGCTGGCCCGTGACCTGGGGTCCCTGGGCGCCTGGGTGCGGATGCATTACGTCTACCCCTACCCGCATGTGCGCGATCTGGTGCCGCTGATGGCCGAGGGGCTGGTATTGCCCTATCTGGACATCCCGTTCCAGCATGCGCATCCCGAGACGCTCAAGCGCATGGCACGGCCCGCCGCCGCCGCGCGGACGCTGGACGAGATCGCGGCTTGGCGCGAGATCTGCCCCGACATCACCCTGCGGTCCACCTTTATCGTCGGCTATCCCGGCGAGACCGAGGCCGAGTTCCAGACGCTGCTGGACTGGATGGACGCGGCGCAGCTGGACCGGGTCGGGTGTTTCCAGTACGAGAATGTCGCCGGCGCCCGGTCGAACGCCTTGCCGGATCATGTCCCCGAGGCGGTCAAGCAGGAGCGTTGGGACCGGTTCATGGAAAAAGCGCAGGCGATTTCCGAGGCCAAGCTGGCCGCGAAGGTCGGGCGGCGGATGGATGTGATCATCGACGATATCGACGCCGACGGCATCGCCACCTGCCGCACCAAGGCCGATGCGCCCGAGATCGATGGCAACCTGTTCATCGATGAGGGGACCGAAGGCCTGAGCGTCGGCGAGATAGTGTCGGTCGAGGTGGACGAGGCCGGGGAATACGATCTCTGGGGGCGTCTTTGAGGATCGGATCAGGCTGCGCCTGATGCGACCGCTTGGGGGCTCTGCCCCCAAACCCCCGGGATATTTTCCAACCAGAGAAGACCCGGACCGCAGCGGAAACCCGCCATGCCTTGCCGCGCCCGGCGCGCGGGTTACCTTTCGGGCATGACACAGAGATCCGAAACGCGCGTGCTTTACAACGACGACTGCCCTGTCTGTTCGTTCGAGATCAACCACTATGCCGCCTATGCGCAAAAAGAGGGGTTGCCGATCCGGTTCGACGATCTGAACGGGCCCGACCGGGCGGCCTGGGGGATCGACGAGGACAAGGCGGCGCGCCGGCTTTACGTGATGCGAGACGGGCAGGTCCACTCGGGCATTCCCGCCTTTCTTGAACTATGGCGCGAGATGCCGCGATACCGCTGGCTTGCCAGGGTGATCGGTTTTCCGGGGGTCCGTCACATGGCGGGCTTTGGCTATGATCACCTGCTGGCGCCGCTGATCTATCGCTGGCACCTTCGGCGTCGGGCGCGGCGTGTCAGCCAGTCGCGGTGACGCGCCCCCACGCCGGCGCGGCTTTAGCGGTTGTCGAGGTAATGGCGCACGCAGCTCTGGACATGGCGGAAGCGGTCGCCGCCCAGGTGCTTGCCGCCATACCAGCGGGTGACGACGATGATGTGATCTGTCAGGGCGTCGCGTTCGAGCATCTGCAGGATGATCTGCCCGGCCCCGCCTTCGCCGTCGTCATTCTTGAGTGGCGGTCCTTCGGAGAACAGCACGGCCCAGGTGTTATGCGTCGCCTTGGCGAATTTCCTGGCGCGTTTCAGGTCCTTGAGAAACCCCAGTGCTGCATCGCGGGTTGCGACGGGACCGCCGCTGACCGCGTATCTGGATCCGCGATCTGAAATGACGCGGTCAAACTGTTTCATCTTCGAGATTGAGCTTCATGTCGACCAGGACCTGTTGCAGCGCGAGCGTTTCGCGCAGCAGGCGGCGCGCCTCATTGGCGCTGATCACGCCATCCTGGATCGATTGGTGGTATTCGGACATCAGCATGGCAAAGCGCTGGCTGAGCGCGACGACATCGGAATTGACCCCGCCTTTCCTGGTTTCATTGTCGCGGCGGGTCTCGAAGGTCAGGGAAATGCCGCGCAGTTCGGCAAGGGCGGCGGTGACATGGGGGTAGCTGGACACCTGTTCCAGCGCCGCCACCGCATCGATCGGCATGAAGCGGTCCGCGTGTTCATCGTGGTCGGCGTAATAGCGGCCAAGTGTCGCCTTGGATTTGCCGGTGATCCGGCACGCTGCCTCGATGCCGACGTCCTTGACAAGCAACTCGGAATGTTTCTTCAGATACGGACCGAACGTTGGCATATACAGACCCCTTTGGATCGTCCCGCGCACTCTGGGACCCATGGTGCCTGTTTTCCCTGACTTTGATCTTAATGCAATGGGATGTTGGTGCTGGAGCCGAAGGTGTCGGGTTCAAGGCACACCTTGTCCGGCCCGATGTGGCGATGCGGCGCGCCCGGAACCTTGCGCGCCGGGGCCTGTTGCGGCACATGACGCGGCATGGCGAAGCTCTACTTTCACTATTCGACGATGAACGCGGGGAAATCCACCCTGCTGTTGCAGGCCGCGCATAACTACGAGGAGCGCGGCATGACGGTCTGCCGGATGACAGCGGCGTTCGATGACCGGGCCGGCAAGGGGCAGATTGGCTCACGGATCGGGTTTGCCCGCGAGGCAGAGACCTTTGCGACCACCGACGATCTGTTCGCACGAATAGTCATGCTGCAGGAGCGCCAGCCGATCGCCTGTGTTTTTATCGACGAGGCACAGTTTCTTACCCCGGTGCAGGTCTGGCAACTGGCGCGGGTGGCCGACGATCTGGGCATCCCGGTGATGGCATACGGGCTGCGGGTGGATTTCAGGGGCGCGTTGTTTCCCGGTTCGGCGACCCTGCTGGCGCTGGCGGATTCGCTGCGAGAAGTGCGCACGATCTGTCATTGCGGGCGCAAGGCCACGATGGTTGTCCGCCGCGATGCGCATGGCACCGCGCTGACCGAAGGCGACCAGGTCCAGATCGGCGGGAACGAGACCTACGTCAGCCTGTGCCGCAAGCACTGGCGGCAGGAAACCGGCACGCGGTGATGTCGGGGCCGCCCCGGTCGCCCCCCCCGAAATCATGAAAGATTTTCAGGAACGCAAGCGCCGTGGAGCTTGTTCTTTCCATGACTGCAACAGCATGACTGGAGAGACCAATGACCAAGTTACTCGTATCCGCCCTCGCTCTGACGCTTTCGACCGCAGGTGCCTGGGCCGAAAGCCACACGGGTTCGGACACAGACGGCAGCATGTCGGAGAGCGGCATGGGTGCGTCCACATCGATGGATGATGCAGACGGCCTGATCCGCACGCGGGACATAACCGGCGGCAATGTCTACACGATGAACGAAGCCGATGACGAAGGCTGGTCGCCTGACACCATGTACGACGCGGTCGGTGCAGATTGGAACGATATCGGTGAAATCGAGGATATCGTCTTGAACCGGACCGGCCAGATGATCGGTATCGTTGCCGAGGTCGGAGGTTTTCTTGATGTCGCCGACAAGCACGTGATGATTCCGGTCGCGGACCTGAACCTCGCGGCGCTGGATGACAGCAGCTATGCCTTCGTGACCAGGCACAACGAAGAGCAGCTGGAGAGCATGGAAGGCGTTGACGAGGGCTTCTGGGAGTGACCCCTTTCGAAATTCGGGACAGAAGGGGGCCGTTTGGCCCCTTTCTTGTTCGAACAAAAGGATCGTGCAGCCCAATGGCCAGGGATCAGGGTCTGGGCCCTGACAGGTCGCCCTTCGGGATGACATGCGACGGCGTGACGGCGCCGCTTTCGCCAAGGGCGGACCGGGTCATGCGGACGTCTTGTCGAATGGCATGAGCACAGGACACCGCTTCACCAATATCTGAATTGACGTGGTGCGACCTGGGAACCGGACCTGCCCCTGTCACGTTGATTGGTCAAAGGAGGTATCCAAATGGACCGACTATCTATCATTCTTTCGCTTCTCAGTGGTTCCTTGATCACCGGGACACTTGTCATAACGGCCTTTTCGATGGGGTACTACACCTGGTGGGTCATCGGCGCGGCCGCGGTCATCGGGTTCGTGTTGGCGTGGCCAAGCGCCTATTACGTGTCGCGCATGATCAAGAACCGCGACACCGAATGGCCGACACGCGACAACCCGATGCGCGATGGAGCGATACCGCGCCGGAATGCCGAGGAGGTCTAGACCGGGTTCGGCAGCGTCGCGCCCTTGGCAAACGCAAGCGCGTTGTCGATGGCCATAAGGCCCATCGCCTCGCGCACTTCGAGGGCCGCTGTGCCCAGATGCGGCAAGAGCGTGACGGTCTCCATCCCGATCAGCGCCTGCGGCACATCGGGTTCATGTTCGTAGACATCCAGCCCGGCGCCGGCGATGGCGCCTTTTTCCAGCGCCGCGATCAAATCATCCTCTTTTATCACGTCCCCACGCGCGATGTTCACCAATCGTGCGTGGGGTTTCATGTTCGAAAGCACGGATGCGTCGATCATGTGGTGCGTCTCGGCCCCGCCGGGGACCGCTATGACCAGCACATCCACCTGTGCGGCCAGATCGGCAAGCGACGCGACCTGTTCGGCGGGAAAGGGCAGCGGTTTGGACGAGCGGTTGTAATACTTCAGCGTCATTCCGAAGCCGTGATGCGCGCGTTGCGCAATGGCTTGTCCGATGCGGCCCATGCCAACAATACCAAGCGTCTTGCCCGTCAGGTGCAGGCCCAGCAATTGCGTCGGGTGCCAGCCCTGCCATTGCCCCGCGCGGACAAGCCGTTCGCCTTCGCCCGCCCGGCGGCAGGTCATGAGCATGAGCGTCATTGCGATATCGGCGGTCGCGTCGGTCACGGCACCCGGCGTGTTGGTGACCGCGATGCCGATGGATTTCGCGGCGGCGGCGTCGATATGGTTGTATCCGACACCGAAATTGGCCAGCAGCCTTGCGCGTGGATTTGGAACGGCGTCGAACACATCGGCGCTGTAGAGATCGCCAAGCGTGGGCAGAACGATGTCGTAATCGGACAGGCTCTGGACCAGTTCGGCGCGGTCCATCGGGGTCGTCTGGTCGCGCATGGTGGTGTCGAAATGCGCCCGCGCTTGGGCGATGACGGTGTCCGGCAGGGGCCGGGTGATCAGCAGTTTCAGCACAGGCGCGCTCCGTTCGGGGTGTCGTGGTCGGGGATGGCGAGAACGATGGCGCCCTGCGCATCGGCAAAGCCCAGCACAAGCGCTTCGGACATGAAGGGGCCGATCTGACGGGGCGGGAAATTCACGACGCCCATGACCTGCTTGCCGACAAGCGTTTCGGGCGCATAGTGGTCGGTGATCCGGGCCGAGGATTTTCGGATGCCGACCTCGTCCCCGAAATCGACCCAGAGCTTGATTGCCGGTTTTCGCGCCTCGGGAAAGGGTTCCGCACGCGTGACGGTCCCAACGCGGATATCCACTTGTTCAAATGTGTCGAACCCGATTTCAGCCATTGGCGAGGTCCTTTGACCGTTTGGCAGCGGCGTCGATGGTATCGGCCATGAGCCGTGGCAGGCCGGTGTCTTCGTTCATCAGAACGTCCAGCCCGGCCTGCGTTGTGCCGTTGGGGCTGGTCACATTGACCCGCAGCTGGCTCGGGGTGTCGTCTGACTGCATCGCCAGCGCGCCAGCCCCTGCGACCGTCGCCTTGGCGAGCGTCATCGCCAGATCGGGGGCGAGGCCCTGCGCTTCTCCGGCATGCGCCATGCATTCGATCATGTGGAACACATAGGCCGGGCCGGATCCGGACAGGCCGGTGACGGCATCCATCTGGTCCTCGGTCTCCAGCCGCACGGTCTGGCCGATGGCCGACAGCAGCGTTTCTGCATCCTGCATCTGTGCTTCGGTCACCCGGGCGTTGCCGATGATCGCGGTGATCCCCTGTTTCACCGCGGCCGGCGTGTTCGGTATCGACCGAATGACCGGGGTATCGGTACCGAGCATCTTTTCGAATGTGGCGATCGTGATCCCGGCGGCCACGGAGAGGAACAGGGTTGTGCCATTGCCCAGTCGCGCCAGCGACGGCAGTGCATCGCGCATGATCTGGGGTTTGACGGCGACCAGGACGATGGCCGGGTCAGCCGGCAGGTCAGCGTTGAGGTTTATTCCCTGCCCCTGCACCCAATCGGACGGGTTCGGATCGTTGATCCAGACGGATCCGGGCGGCACGCCACCGGCAAGCCAGCCTTCGAGCATGGCTGATCCCATCTTGCCGCAGCCCAGAAGGACCAGACCGCGTTTGGCGATATCCGAGTGTTGCATGGCGCCCCCAACGATTTGCGTCAGGGGGCAGTGTTACGCGCGGCCGTATGCCTCTGCAATGGCGACCTGAAGCGCGTCTTGCGGATCCCGGTTGCCCCAGACGACAAGCTGGAACGCCGGGTAGTAGCGTTCCGCGCCCATGACGGCGCAGGAGATCATCGTATCGATCTGTTCGGCGCTGGCGACATTGCCGCCCGCCAGAACGAGACCGTAGCGAAAAATCATCAGATTGGCCTCTTGCCAATATGTGAACGCCCCGGCCCAGCACTGGTCGTTGACCGTGTTCAGGCTTTCGTAGAGCGCCGGCAGGCGGTCCTTTGGCGGCTCCATGTCGAAGGTGCAGATCAGGCGGAGCGTCTCGTCGAATTGCGACCACGCCAGCGTGATGGAGTAGGTGCGCCACTGCCCTTCCACCGCCATGGCGATCTGGTCCTCGGCGATCCGGTCGAAATCCCAGTCGTGATGAACGGCAATGTGTTCAACGATGTCGATGGGGTGAACGTCGTCTTCAAGATACTGTTCGGACAGGGCCATAGCGCCGCCTCCTGTTGCCTGTGCGGAAAGGCGGGCCAGACCCTACCTTTCGATGCCTGCTCTAGGGGCTGCGCATTTCTGCTTGGACCCCTACCACATATGCTGCATAGCCGACGCACCCGCGTAAAGCTATATTTCCATGACACACACAATAAGTTGTGGAGAAGTCCAGCAGATGTGGGGCGCGCCGGTTGGTCCACATATTGTGGAAACAGTCACGAAATTCGCGGCTGCCTTGCCCGAAACAGCGCGATGTGCCGCGCTGCGGCACCCCGGCATGTGCCGGGGCCGGTCGGGACTTCACTGCAATATTGGAAACGCCGCGTACCCGCACCTGACGGCTGCGATGCAGGGCGCAGCCCAGAACGGGACCGGGCCAATCCCGTGGTTGATCGGTCCCGGATCACATGTCTTCAGATGGCGTCGCCTGGCAAGACGCCGGGGTTTACTTCTGCTCGGCGTCCATCGCGTCAAGGCGCGCCTTGAGCGCCTCGTTCTCTTCACGGGCCTTCATTGCCATGGCGCGCACAGCGTCGAACTCTTCGCGGGTGACGAAATCACGTTCCGCAAGCCAGCGGTCCATCATGGATTTCATCGCTGTTTCAGCTTCTTCACGCGCGCCCTGAGCCACGCCCATGGCGTTGGTCATCAGTTGCGAGATGTCCTCGAATACCTTGTTGCGGGTCTGCATTGTTTTCTCCGATCTGATCTTGCCCTCTATATGGGGCGCGGACCCGGTCGGCACAAGGTTGACTTCGCCCCGGAGCAATGAACATCTGCACCCATGTCGACCGGCCTGCCCTTTCCGAATGTCTCTCCGGAGCTTTTTTCCATCTCGATCTTCGGGATGGACCTTGCGCTGCGCTGGTATGCGCTGGCCTATATCGCCGGCATCCTGATCGGCTGGCGGATCGCGGTTGCAGCCGTGAAGCGCGCGGCGCTCTGGCCCGCGAACACACCGCCGATGCGGCCCGAACAGGTCGAGGAATTGCTGACTTGGGTGATCCTCGGGATCATTCTTGGCGGGCGGCTTGGCTTCGTGCTGTTTTACCAACCCGCCTATTATTTCGCCAACCCGATGCAGATCCCCTTCATATGGCAAGGCGGCATGGCGTTTCACGGCGGGCTGATCGGGGTAATTCTCGCTGGCTGGCTCTATTGCATGCGCGCCTCCATCCCGTTGCGCTCAGCGGCGGACATGATGGCCCTGGCCACACCGCCGGGCCTGCTGCTGGGGCGGATCGCCAACTTCATCAATGCAGAGCTTTGGGGCCGGCCGACGGAGCTGCCCTGGGGCGTGCAGTTTCCCGGTGCGGCGGCACAGGCCTGTGGACAGGCGGCGGGAGAGATCTGTGCGCGGCATCCCTCGCAACTCTATGAAGCGGTCCTGGAAGGCATCCTGCTCGGCGGCGCCTTGCTGTGGCTGGCGTTCCGGCGCGGGGCGCTCAAGGTGCCGGGGCGGATCGTCGGGCTGTTCATCGGCGGATACGGCGCGGCGCGCTTCCTGGTCGAGTTCTTTCGCCAACCTGACGCGCAGTTCGTGTCCGAGGGCAATCCGCTTGGCCTGGCCTGGCATGTGGGCGGATACGGGCTGACAATGGGGCAACTGTTGTCGCTGCCGATGATTGCCATCGGGCTCTACCTCTGGAGGTCGGCGCGCCGGACATGACCGCCCTTGCCGAGATACTGAAACGACAGATCAGGACGACCGGGCCGATGTCCCTGGCACAGTACATGTCGGCCTGTCTGCTGCATCCCGAACACGGCTATTACACAACGCAGGATGCGCTGGGCGCGGCGGGTGATTTCACCACCGCACCCGAGATAAGCCAGATGTTCGGCGAGGTGATCGGCCTCTGCGTCGCGCAGGCTTGGATGGATCAAGGCGCACCGGAGACGTTTGCATTGGTCGAGCTTGGACCGGGGCGCGGGACGCTCATCGCCGACGTGATGCGCGCGACTTTGCAGATCCCCGGGTTTCACACGGCCGCCGCGCTGCACCTGGTCGAGGCCTCGGCGCGGATGCGCGATTTGCAAGCCGCCGCCCTGCCCGCGCATCAGCCGGTGTGGCACGATACGGTCGAGACCCTGCCGGAGGATATGCCGGTCTTCGCGATTGCGAACGAGTTTTTCGATGCCCTGCCGATCCGCCAGTTCCAGCGCGACCACAACGGATGGCGCGAGGTGATGGTGGGCCTGTCCGAGGCGGGCAGACTGCAACGCGGACTGAGCGATCCGGCACCGATCGACATGCTGGAGCACCGGCTTGGAGATACGGCACCCGGTGCCTTGGTCGAGGTCTGCGCACAGGGGCAGACGGTGATCGACGCGGTGGCGCACCGGATCGCTGCACAGGGCGGCATGGCGGTCGTCATTGATTACGGCGGGTGGCGGTCCGATGGCGATACCTTCCAGGCGGTGCGGGCGCACCGGCCGGTTGATCCCTTCGAGGCTCCGGGACACGCCGATCTGACCGCGCATGTGGATTTCGAGGCCTTGGCGCGGTCGGCGCTCAGGGCGAAATGCGCGGCGACGCAACTGACCAACCAGGGTGTTTTTCTTGAACGGCTGGGAATCACACCGCGGGCGCAAGGTTTGGCCAAAAGTCTGGACCCGGCAGCCCTGGGGGCGCATGTTGCCGCGCATCGACGGTTGACCCACCCCGATGAAATGGGTTCCCTGTTCAAGGTGCTGGGGCTTTACCCCGGCACCGCTTCGCCGCCACCGGGACTTGACCCATGACGCTTGAGATCATCACCTCGGACAGTCTTGCGCCCCTGCGCCACGGGTTCTTCACGCGCCGCGGCGGCGCGTCCTCGGGGGTCTTTGCCGGGCTGAATTGTGGATCGGGATCGACCGACCAGTCCGAGATCGTCGACATCAACCGCGCGCGGGTGGCCGAGGCGATGCAGGTCGCCGAAGACAATCTTGTGACAGTGCACCAGGTTCATTCAGCCGATGTGGCGACAGTGGACGGTCCGCTGGGCGCACCCAAGCCCAAGGCCGATGCGATGGTGACGGATACGCCGGGGCTTGCGCTGGGGGTTCTGACTGCCGATTGCCAACCGGTGCTGTTCGCCGACCCGGAGGCGGGTGTCGTCGGTGCGGCCCATGCCGGGTGGCGCGGCGCATTGGACGGGGTTCTGGAGGCGACGGTCGAGGCGATGATCGACCTCGGCGCCGACCGAGAGAACATCACCGCCGTGATCGGCCCAAGCATCAGCCAGAGAGCCTACGAGGTTGGCCCGGAATTCCTTGAGGCATTTCTGGACGATGATCCGCAATTCGCGCGGTTCTTCGCCAATGGGGCGGACGGGCGGTACCAGTTTGATCTGCCGGGCTTTGGACTGCACAAGCTGCGCACTGCGGGCGTGGATGCGGAATGGACACGGCATTGCACCTATTCCAATGCGGACCGGTTCTACTCCTACCGCAGGTCCACCCATGCGCGCGAGGCCGATTACGGCCGGCTGATCTCGGTGATCCGGCTCTAGGTTCCAGGTGGCACGGCTTTGTCGCCTGCCGCGCAACAAATACCAAGATTGCCGCCTTATGGGCCGGCGATCTTGATGCGAGCAGGTGCAGGCCCAAGCCCACAGTTTATCAAGGGTCTGTTTTCACGAGGTATTTCGAAACATCGCGTCCGGACACACGCGGCAATTTTGTCCGGAAACAATCCCGGCACTGCCCAAAATCAATCACGACAATACACCGGGATTGTCCATGTTCGGTCACAAACGTGCCCCAATGCGCCGCTTAATTACTGCCAACGAAACAGAAGATCACCAATCGGAGCAATCCCATGTCGCGTACATCGAAATTCGTCGCCTCTGTCGTCGCAACCTCGAAAGAAGAGCGTCTAGGTCTTCCGTTCCAGCGCGGCACGGCGCGCAAAGCCATGTTCGATCGGCAGAAGGCGGACACCGCCAATGATCCGGTTCGCAAGCTGGCCTGACCCCGCGGGGTAATCCCCCGTCCGGTCCATCCCCTCGACACCCGCAAATGTGGCGGGGTTGTCCTGGCACAGTCGACAAATCCCCAGTTGTCGAAACATTGGTCGCGGAAACGCGGCCAATTTTTCGTGTTTTTTGACGAAGCGTCAGGGTTGGGACAGTGTTGAGGTATCGAAAAGCACCGTCCTTCTGGTGTTGTTGGTGGGGGCCAACGCGGATGTGACCTAAAGCCAAAGGGATCACATGGCTGAAACCTCGACCGATCGCGCGACGGCGGATTTCAATCCCGGCGCCGTCTTGAACGGAATCGCATCGCGCAATGATGCCCCGCCGCGCAAGATGCCGCCGACCCGGACCATCGACGCCACCGCCTTGCGGGCGGATCAGACGATTTTCGATGACAGCTTCACCGTGCCGGCCACGGCAACCTTCGAATCCTGCGCGACCGCGTTTGCGCGCGGGACATTGATTGCCACGGTGATGGGGCCGGTCGCGGTTGAGGATCTTGTGCCCGGTGACCTTGTCGAAACCCATCGCGGGCCACAGCCCGTGGTCTGGAAAGGCAGCACGACCTACCTTCCGAATTTCGCCTCCGACGGAACATCCTTGACGCATCTTCTGCGCCTGCCGGGACACGGCCTGGAACAGAGTGATCTGCTTCTGGGTCCCGCGGCACGGCTGGTGGTGCGCCAGGACAGGTTTGCCGACCTGTTGAATTGCGACGCCGTGCTGGTGCCGGCATCGGATTACGCCGATGGCGACCGCATCCTGCGCGTGACGCCTCCGGGTCCGGTGGAGCTTTATCATGTGGCGGTGCGCCAGCACGCGATCATCCGGGCCAACGGGCACGAGCTCGAAAGCTATCACCCGGGCCGCATGTCCGAAGGAGAGATCGGAACATCGGTCCGCAGGATGATGCAGACGATGTTCCGGCATCTCGAGTCACTGGAAGATTTCGGCGATCTGGCCCTGCCGCGCACGACACGCGCCGTGCTCGACACGCTGCGCGTGGCCTGAGTCAGGCAGAGTCGTCCAGCCGCGCTTCGAGAACGTCGAAGGGAACGCCCGGCTCGTCCTTGGCGCCGCGAATGACCAGCGATGTCTTCACGCTGCCCACGTTGGGCGAGGTCAGAAGATCGCTTGTCAGGAAGCTCTGGAACGTGCTGAGGTCAGGGGCCACGCATTTCAGGATGAAATCCACTTCTCCATTGAGCATGTGGCACTCGCGAACGAGCGGCCAATCCCTGCAACGCTCCTCGAACGCGCGCAGATCGGCTTCGGCCTGGCTTTGCAGCCCGACCATGGCAAAGACCTGAACCTCGAAACCAAGTTCGCGGGGATCGACCTCGGCATGATAGCCGCGGATGAAGCCCTGTTCTTCGAGCGTGCGCACGCGGCGCAGGCATGGCGGGGCCGAAATCCCGACCCTGCGGGCCAATTCGACATTGGTCATGCGACCGTCCGCCTGAAGCTCGGCCAAGATTCTCCGATCAATTGGATCCAACCGATGTGACGGCATTGCAAGCACCTCTGTTTTTTTGGCAATGTTACATCACCGGTGGAAGATGCGCCATATTGTTTCAACATTGCGCAATAATATTAAGGCGGGTCTGACCCTTCGGATAGAACGTGCATCCGTTTGCGAAGGCGTCTCGGGGTGCCTATATCGGAGTTGACGAAATGTTAATCCTGCTGCGACGCGAGGCTGCCCCATGTCCGACACACGCCACACCAAAGTTTTGATCATCGGCTCCGGCCCGGCGGGCTATTCTGCCGGTGTCTATGCCAGCCGCGCCATGCTTGAGCCGGTCCTTGTACAGGGAATTGAGCCGGGTGGCCAGTTGACCACGACAACGGATGTCGAAAACTGGCCCGGCGATACCGAGGTGCAAGGCCCTGACCTGATGGTCCGGATGGAAGCCCATGCCCGGGCAATGGGAACCGATATCATCGGCGATATCATCACCTCGCTCGATCTGTCGAAGCGTCCGTACACCGCGCACTCCGACAGCGGAACGGTCTATACCGCCGATTCGGTGATCCTGGCCACCGGCGCGCGCGCGAAATGGCTGGGCCTTCCGTCGGAAGAGGCGTTCAAGGGGTTCGGCGTGTCGGCCTGTGCGACATGCGACGGGTTCTTTTATCGCGGACAGGAGATCGTCGTGATCGGCGGCGGCAACACCGCGGTGGAAGAGGCGCTGTTCCTGACGAATTTCGCGTCCAAGGTGACCCTGGTCCACCGGCGCGGTGAATTGCGGGCGGAAAAGATCTTGCAGAACCGTCTTTTCAAGAACCCGAAGATCGAAACGCTGTGGCATCACCAGTTGGACGAGGTGGTCGGCACAGACATGCCAAAGGGCGTCGAAGGCGTGCGCGTCAAGCATGTAGAGACCGGCGCCATCACCGAGATCCCGTGCAAGGGTGTCTTTATCGCCATTGGGCACGCGCCCGCGAATGAGCTGGTCAAGGACGTGCTGGAGACGCATATGGGCGGATATGTCGTGACGAAGCCGGACAGCACGGAAACGTCGATCCCCGGCGTGTTCGCGGCCGGCGATCTGACGGATCACAAATACCGTCAGGCGGTCACATCGGCAGGGATGGGATGTATGGCAGCCCTGGAGGCAGAGCGGTTCCTGGCCGAGGCTGGCGACGATTCGGGCAAGGACGTGACCGAGCCACTCGGCTACGGCGCGCCGGTCAAGGAAGGCGCGGATTGAAACGGGCAGGGTTTCCCCTGCCCGTCGCGTTCATCAAAGGCCGGGCGTGATCGCCTGGCCTTTTTCGGGTCAGCGCACCTCGCCACTGGGCGTCGGCGTGTCGGCGGTTTCCACCGGTAGGATCGGATAGACCACTTCGGGCATCTCACCCGTCAGCGCGCCGAGGAAAGCGGTGATGTCGGAGACTTCGTCTTCGCTCAGGTCGGCGCCCAATTGCGAGCTTGCCATGATCTCGACCGCGGTGCGCAGATCCCAGACCACGCCAGAGTGGAAATAGGGGGCGGTCAACGCGATGTTGCGCAACGGTGCCGCACGGAAGACGTATTCATCGTCCACGGTCTCGGTCACGATATACCGGCCCTTGTCCCCTTCGGGCAGGATTTCCGCGCCGGGACGTTCGACAAGACCGAAGGGATAATACCCGTTGCCGCCGAGGTTGATGCCCGAATGGCAGGACGCGCAGCCCGCATCGACGAAAGTCTGCAACCCGCGCACTTCTTCTTCGGTCATCGCGCCGTCATCGCCATTGAGCCACGCATCGAACGGGGATGGGGTGATCAGGGTCGCCTCGTAGGCTTCGATCGCCTTGGCGAAGTTGTCAAAGCTGACGGGCTCGTCTTCTTGGGGGAACGACGCTTCGAACCACTCCACGTATTGCGGCATGGAATTGAGCGTGAGAAGCACGTTGTCCGGCGTATTCGCCATTTCGACACCGGCCTGAACCGGGCCCTTGGCCTGTTCGGCAAGGTCGGGCGCACGGCCGTCCCAGAACTGCGCCTGGTTGAAAACGGCGTTCAAAACGGTCGGAGAGTTGCGCGGGCCTTTCTGCCAACCGTGACCGATCGACACCGGCATGTTGTCATCGCCGCCCGTGGCAAGGTTGTGGCACGAGTTGCAGGAAAACACACCCGATGCCGACATGCGGGGATCAAAGAAGAGTGCCTTTCCAAGGTCGATCTTTTCCGGCGTGATCCGGTTTTCATTGAGCGACGGCACGGTCGATGGGAGCGGCGCGAACATGTCAAGCGCAAGCTCCCGAAGCTCGGTCGAAGCTGACGCTCCATTCGCAATCGCGATTACGGATACAGCCAAAGCTGCGGAGTGACGTAGGGTCGGCATGGTACAAAAAGTCTCCAGATTGAGCCTGAGGTTCGCGCGCCTGTATGGATAATCGCCTTCGGGAAAGGCTGTCCTTGATTGACATCAAATTCCTGCAGCAAAACCGTGGAAATCGTTGCCTGGCCACAAATCCGAGCCCGCCAGACATCGCAACAACCAAAACTGGCGCAAATTCCGCACAATTTTTCGAATTTCAGGTGAACAGGGGCTTGCCGCTGGACTTCGTCTCCATGCCGGGCGTACCCAGCAGCGAAACTTGGCAGTGAGAAGATTTATGTACCCCCGGAACCTTGCCCCGATCCCCGAACTTTTCGTCTCCTATGACAGCGCACAGAAGCTCAAGCAGGAGGCCGGCGATCTGGTCAGCCACGACCTGACGCCGCGGCAGATTTGCGACCTGGAACTGCTGATGAATGGCGGTTTCTTTCCGCTCAAGGGGTTTCTGGGCCAGGAGGATTACGACCAGGTTGTCGACAACATGCGCCTGGCCGACGGGACACTCTGGCCGATGCCGATCACGCTCGATGTGTCCGAAGCGTTTGCCGACGGTCTCGAGATTGGTCAGGACATCGCGCTGCGCGACCAGGAAGGTGTGATCCTGGGCACGATGACGCTGACCGACCGCTGGACACCCGACAAGGCCCGCGAGGCAAAGCAGGTGTTCGGCGCGGATGACGATGCGCACCCGGCGGTGAATTATCTGCACAACACCGCCGGAAAGGTCTACCTGGGCGGGCCGGTCACCGGCATCCAGCAGCCCGTGCATTACGATTTTCGCGGCCGCCGCGACACGCCGAACGAGCTGCGCGCCTATTTCCGCAAGCTGGGCTGGCGCAAGGTCGTGGCGTTCCAGACCCGCAACCCGCTGCACCGCGCGCACCAGGAGCTGACCTTCCGGGCCGCCAAGGAAAGCCAGGCCAACCTGCTGATCCATCCGATCGTCGGCATGACCAAACCGGGCGACGTGGATCATTTTACCCGTGTGCGCTGCTACGAGGCGGTTCTGGACAAATATCCGCAATCCACCACGACGATGAGCCTTCTGAACCTTGCCATGCGCATGGCCGGCCCGCGCGAGGCGGTCTGGCACGGATTGATTCGCCGTAACCACGGCTGCACCCATTTCATTGTCGGCCGCGATCATGCCGGCCCCGGCAAGAACTCGGCCGGCGAGGATTTCTACGGCGCCTATGACGCGCAGGACCTGTTCCGCACACACCAGGAAGAGATCGGCATCGAAATGGTCGATTTCAAACACATGGTCTACGTGCAGGAACGCGCCCAGTACGAGCCGATGGACGAGATCGCCGACAAGGATGACGTGACGATCCTCAACATCTCCGGCACCGAGCTGCGCCGCCGCCTGACCGAAGGGCTGGATATCCCGGAATGGTTTTCCTTCCCCGAAGTGGTGGCCGAATTGCGCAAAACACGCCCGGCCCGGTCTCAGCAGGGGTTCACCGTGTTTTTTACCGGTTTTTCGGGGTCCGGAAAATCCACGATCGCCAATGCCCTGATGGTCAAGTTGATGGAGATGGGTGGGCGGCCCGTGACGCTGCTGGACGGAGATATCGTGCGCAAGAACCTGTCGTCCGAACTGGGGTTCTCCAAGGAACACCGCGACCTGAATATCCGCCGGATCGGCTATGTCGCGTCCGAGATCACCAAGAATGGCGGCATCGCCATCTGCGCGCCGATCGCACCCTATGCGACGACCCGGCGCGCGGTGCGTGAAGATGTCGAACAGTTCGGCGCCTTCATCGAAGTGCATGTCGCGACCAGTATCGAGGAATGCGAACGCCGCGACCGCAAGGGGCTTTACAAGCTCGCACGTGAGGGCAAGATCAAGGAGTTTACCGGGATTTCAGACCCCTATGATATGCCCGAGACCCCCGAACTGCGCGTCGAGACCGAGAATGTCGATGTCGACAATTGCGCGCATCAGGTCATCCTGAAGCTCGAAAGCCTTGGGCTGATCGCGGCACAGTAACCTTTTGGGTGTGCGCCCATGCTGACCATTGCGCTCACCTCGATCCCGCCTCGGTTCGGCACGCTGGCCAAGGTGACGCAGCGCCTGTTGGCGCAAACCATGCCGGTGCGGGTGGTCGTGTCGATCCCCCGCCGATATCGCCGGTTCCCCGGTGTGGTGCCGGACCCGGATCTGCCACCGGGGGTGATCCTGCGCCGGACGCCCGAGGATTACGGACCGGCGAGCAAGCTGCTGGGTGTTGTCGAGGATCCCGAGGTCAACGACATCCTGTACTGCGACGACGACTGGCTCTACGCGCCAACCTGGGCCGAAGCCCTGACCACGGCCCGGTCTGGCCCGGGTATGGCGGTGGCTGCATCAACATTCCCGGTGTCGCGCATCAAGCGCAGCGCACAGCCCCGCCTGGACCGGGTGGCACAGGGATTTGCCGGCGTTCTGGTCAATCGCGACATGTTCCAACCCGATCTATTTCATCTGCCGGACGCCGCCTTTGCAACGGACGACATATGGCTGTCCGGCTACATGGCGGCACGCAATATCTCGGTCGTGCCGGCACCGGCAGCCCGGGCGCTCTGTGCGCCTGTCCCGGTGGAGGGTCCGCAACTGCAAGACAGTCAGGTGGGGGGCGTGTCACGCGCCGGGGCGAATATTGCATGTGCCGATGCCCTGACACGCCTGTTCGGGGTCTGGCCGGCAGCCGACACCGATTGATGTCAGCGCGCGCCATCCGTGTGCGCGGGCGGTGTCGTCACCCATGCCCGCAAGACACCAAAGGCGCGGGGACCCGCGCCTTTGACAGTGTCAGTGCACCGTTACAGGTGCGAAATCATTCTCGCGTGCCAGCATGAAGGCCAGCTTTTTGTCCTTGACGAGGGCGAGGCGTTCACCGTCGGCGCGATGCACCGCGTAGATCGTTTCCTCGTTGCCCAGCTCGTCCTGCACGTCTTCGGGCAAGTCAGCCACGGCGACCGGGCGGACATAGACAAGGTTGGATTGATCTTCATCCTTGAAGTTGAACGGCGTATTCATGGTCTATCCCTTCTTGATCTGGATTGTCTGCACCACGGTCTCCGGGCGCTGCAACGTCAGGTCGACATGCAGCAGGCCGTTTTCCATGACGGCTTCTCCAACTTCGACGCCATCGGCGAGGACGAAACTCCTCTGAAACTGCCGCGCCGCAATCCCGCGATGCAGGAAGACACGGTCGGCGGATTCGTCCACTTGCCGCCCCCGGATGACCAGTTGTCTGTCTTCGACAGTGATGCCGAGATCTTGTTCCCGAAAACCGGCAACGGCCAGCGTGATGCGGTATGACCCGTCTGACGTCTGTTCAATATTGAAAGGCGGGTAGCCTTCGCTGCCGGATTTCGCGGTGCGTTCCAGCAAACGCTCGAGTTGTTCGAACCCGAGCAGATGGGGATAGGATCCCAAGGTCAATTTCGTCATCGACACGTCCTTTTCGTAAAGCGACTGTGTAGGGTGGCCCCGTTATGGCGACCGATACAGAGGAATATGGGGAAGCGACCGGCAAGACGCAAGGGCTTTGCGAAACGGCGGAATACCGCTATTATCCGGGTCCCGGCTATATCCAAGGACTGTCTGACGTCATGAATGCCCATAACGATCTGTCGATGAAGACCGATGATGTGCTGCGCGTGGAGCTTGAGGTGTTCCGCCGCGAACATCAGGACCTTGACGAGGCCATACGCGCGATGCAGGCCGCCAGCACCGCTGACCAATTGACGCTCCAACGGCTCAAGAAGAAGAAACTGATGCTCAAGGACAGGATCGCGCAGATCGAAGACCGCCTGTTGCCCGATATCATCGCCTGAGCCGCGATGGTCTGCGCGAGTTGCCCCGCGTTGCGATCCGGCTATAGTGCGCGCTCCAATTCCTGAAGGGGCCAATGCACCATGCCGCAACCGATCAAAGTAGGCATCATCATGGGATCGCAATCCGATTGGCCCACGATGAAAGAGGCCGCAGACATGCTGGACAGGCTGGCGGTCGCGTATGAGACAAGGATCGTGTCGGCCCATCGGACGCCGGATCGGCTCTGGGACTACGGAAAGACAGCTGTCGACCGGGGGTTGCACGTGATCATCGCCGGCGCCGGCGGTGCGGCGCATCTTCCCGGCATGATGGCGTCCAAGACGCGGCTGCCGGTGATCGGCGTTCCGGTGCAGACGCGCGCCCTGTCGGGCGTTGACTCCCTGTATTCGATCCTGCAAATGCCGCGCGGATTTCCGGTGGCGACCATGGCCATCGGTGCGGCAGGTGCGGCCAATGCCGGTCTGATGGCAGCCGGGATGCTCGCGCTGAACGATCCCGACCTGGCCACACGGCTGGACACATGGCGCGCTGATTTGTCGGCATCGATACCCGACGCCCCCTCTGACGACGGATAATACGCATGACCCTTCCGCTTCCCATCGGATCAACCATCGGCATCATCGGCGGCGGTCAACTCGGACGCATGTTGTCGGTCGCGGCCAGTCGGCTCGGCTTTCGCTGCCATGTTTTCGAACCCGGGGCACAGTGCCCGGCAGGCCAGGTGGCGGACCAGGTGACGACGGCGCCTTACGACGACGCCGATGCGCTGCGCGCCTTTGGGCACGCCGTCGATGTCATCACCTACGAGTTCGAGAACATCCCGACCGACGCGCTGGACCTGTTGCAGGACCTGGCCCCGATCCACCCGGGGCGCGAGGCGTTGCGGATCAGCCAGGACCGGCTGACGGAAAAGATGTTCCTTCAGGAACTCGGTCTTGCGACCGCGCCCTTTGCCGATGTCACCGACGCCGCCTCTCTGGAGACCGCGATTGCGCGGATCGGCACGCCGTCGATCCTGAAAACCCGCCGGTTCGGATACGACGGCAAGGGACAGGTGCGGATCACCGACCCCGCGGCCGCGGCACAGGCGCTCGAAGACATGCAGGGCGCTCCCGCGATCCTTGAAGGCGTCGTCGATTTCTCGCATGAGGTGTCGGTGATCGCAGCGCGCAGCCTCGATGGCGCGGTTGCGGCCTTCGATCCGGGCGAGAACCTGCATGAGGACGGCATCCTTCGCAGCACGACCGTCCCTGCCCGGCTGAGCCATGCGCAACAAACCGATGCGGTTCTGCTGGCCGCGAAGATCGCCAACGGGCTGACCTACGTCGGAGTTCTGGGCGTCGAGCTCTTCGTCACACCCGCCGGCCTGATCGTGAACGAGATCGCGCCCCGTGTGCATAATTCCGGGCATTGGACGCAGAATGCCTGTGCAATCGACCAGTTCGAACAGCATATCCGTGCGATCGCAGGCTGGCCGCTTGGTGATGGTCAACGCCACATTGACGTGGTGATGGAAAACCTGATCGGCGACGACATGGACCGGGTGCCGGTTCTGGCCCGGACGCCCGATTGCGCGCTGCATCTTTACGGCAAGGCCACGACCAAGCCCGGTCGCAAGATGGGCCATGCGAATTTCGTCAAGCGGCCCTGATCTTCTCCGGTTTCAAAATATCCCGGGGAGTTTGAGGGGCTGGCCCCTCAATCCCTCAGGAACCGCTCGGCCACCGGCCCGGTGAGATGCGCCACCGTGCCACCGGCGATCGTCGCCACCACGCGGCGGCTGTCGGGCTCAAGCACGATCAGGTCGGCGCGATTGCCGGGCACCAGGGTGCCGCGATCCGTCAGGTCCAGCAGCGCGGCAGGCCCCGAGGAGACCAACCGCCACGCGGTCGCGACATCGCACAGTCCAAGCTCAGCGAGCCGGAACGCGGCGCGCAGGGGCGAGGGATAGTGATAATCGGATGCCAGCGCATCGCACAGGCCCGCCGCAACAAGGTCGGCAGCGGCGATATTGCCCGCATGACTGGCCCCGCGCACCACGTTGGGCGCGCCCAGAACGATATGTGCACCATCGGCGCGCGCGGCGGTTGCGGCCTCCAGCGTTTCGGGAAATTCGCTGACCCATGCCCCGCGTCCGGCCCAGAGCGCGCGGTCCTCTTGCCTGCGGTCGTCATGGCTGCCGATGACCACACCGCGTGCAGCCAGACGGGCGCACAGCGCGTCCAGCGCCGCCGGCACCTCGGCGGACCGGGCATGCAGATCCTGCATCAAGGCCAGATGCGCCTCGGGGCTGCGCCCGCTTTTGAGCGCTTGTCCCGTCAGGCGGGGCGGCTTTCGCCCCTCGGACAGGCGCTGATGCGGGAGGTGATCGTTGAACACGACATAGTCGATCCCGAAGCGGTCGATCGCCGCCTCTGCGCGGCCAAACGCATCGACCAGATGGGTTTCAAGCCGCAATTGAACGCGCAGGTCGATGGGCAGCGTTGTCCGTATCTCGCTGACATGGCCGAAGACATGTTCGGCAAAATCGGGGCCACGCATGCCGCCTTCCCAGGAAAAGAACTGCGCCAGGACGGCGGTGGTGATGCCGTTGGCGGCAAGCTCGGAGGCGGTGGCGATCACACCATGTTCCGCCTCTCGCAGGGCGCCGCGGCGCGGGGCCATGTGCCGCTCGAAGCCGTCACCATGCGGATCGACGATACCCGGCAGGATCCAATAGCCCGACAGGTCCACCTCACGCGGGGCGGCCACGTCGGTGACCAGGCCGCCCTGCACCGACAGAGGCGCCTCGGACCAGCCATCGGATCCGAGCGTCGCGGCCCCGACAAAGGTGCAGTCCAGCGTCATGGCGTCACTCCGGGCACAGGCCAAGGATACAGGCGACCTCGGCAGAATTGACCGTCTCGGTCCAGTCCAGTTCGGGATCGAACCGACCGGTCCGCAGGAACAGGTCAACCTGCGCGATCACCGACGGGGCCTGCATGATGAAGGTGTGGGTGACAGGCATCGTCAGATGCGAACGCATGCCCTTGACCTTGGTGGAAGCGACCGACACCTTGCCGTCATCCGGACCCGGGATCATGTTCGAGAAAATCAGGTTGAGCGACCGCGTTCCCGCGATCACCCCCAGGTCGAAATCCACCGGCGGCAACGATCTGGGAAGGTCGCTTGCCGCGGTGCCCAATTGCAGGCCCGCCGGACCGTTGAGCCATGCAAACAGCTCCAGCCCTTCGAGTTCATCCACAAGTTCGCTGCCCTGATTCGGCGGCGCGAGCATGACCACGCGCCCCAGGGTGTCGGGCCGATTGCCCTGAAGCCAGACGCGCAGCAGGATGCCACCCATCGAATGGGTGACGAAATGGACCCGGTCCGCGCCGCAATCGGCCACGGCCTGCGGCAGGGTTTCCTCGACCAGCGTCTGAATGCGCGCGCTGGTCGAGGGATATCCAGGCGCCTTGACCGTGTATCCCTTTGCCTCGAGCACCGATTGCATCAGCGCGAACGAGGTTTCGGTCCGTGCCAGACCGTGCAGCAGGATCACGCAATCGGCCCGCGCCCGGGTGGCGGGAAGGCTGCTGGCCGCAGCGGCAAGGACGAACAGGAGGACACGGATCATGGGTGTCAGATACGCCCTGACTGCACCAATAGGAAGGGGTCCGGCCCCTAGCGGCGCGACGTCACGGTCAGAAGCACACCGCCCAGCACCAGGGCCGCCGATATCAGCAGTCGCGATGTGATCTGTTCGGACAAGAAAACCGATCCTCCCAGAATCGCGATCACCGGAACCGTCAACTGGGTCACCGCCGCCGTCGTTCCGCGCAGCCGCGGCAGCACCGTGTACCACAACGCGTATCCCAGCCCCGAGGTGACGGCCCCCGCAAGAATCGCCATCGACAGGCCAAACGCCGTTGCTCCGGCAAGGTCCAGCCTGTCCGAGACGGCGCTGGTCGCCAGAGCCCCGACGACGGCAACGGCTGCCGCGACGCAGAAATTTGCAGCCGTTGCGCCAAGCGCGTCGGAAGCACCGCGCCCGCCGATGGAATAGACCCCCCAGGCGATCCCGGCGAGGGCCATCAGCCCCGCATGCCACAGGCTTGGCGTGGCGGCATGGCCCGGCCAGAGCAGCCAGACGAGGCCGGCAAATGCCACGCCGGCCCCGAGCCAGCGGCGCAAGGCGGGACGTTCCCCCCGGATCAGCGCCTCGGTGAACATGGTGATCTGCACCAGTCCGAACAGGATCAAAGCGCCCAGACCGGCATCGAGGCTTTCGTAAGCCAATGAAAAGCCGAAGATATAGACAAACAGAGCGGTCACTCCAACCGCGCGCCCCGCGCCTCCAAGCTCGAGCCGGCGGTCTCGCAAGAGGACCAGCGTGGCGAGCATGATCGCTCCGGCACAAAGCCGGATGACACCAAAGCTCAGCGCGTCGATATCTCCGTCCGACAGCGCCAGCCGGTTCAGGATCGAGTTTGCCGCGAAGGCCACCATGGTCAGGCAGGTAAGCAGAACGATCTTCATGCGTGTGCGTAGCGCGCCAAGTCTGACAAGACCAGACGCCTTTTTGCCAGGTCTGCCTGGGCCGGCACGCGCAACCTTGCCATACCCGGAAACGAACAAAGGCACCCGAAGGTGCCTTTGTCCTGCCCAGAGGGCATTTGCATTCGCGTGTCCCGAGGGACAGCGGCTGATCTTACATCATGCCGCCCATGCCGCCCATGTCGGGCATGCCGCCGCCACCGGCGCCTGCGCCTTCTTTTTGCGGCAGGTCGGCAACCATCGCTTCGGTGGTCACGAGCAAGCCGGCAATGGACGCCGCGTCTTCCAGTGCGGTGCGGACAACCTTGGCCGGGTCGATCACGCCGAACTTGAACATGTCGCCATATTCGTCGGTCTGCGCGTTGTAGCCGAACTTGAGGTCATCGCTTTCGCGGATCTTGCCGGCCACGACGGACCCGTCGACACCCGCGTTTTCCGCGATCTGACGCAGCGGCGCTTCGAGTGCCTTGCGCACGATGGCGATACCGGCATTCTGGTCGCTGTTGGCCCCTTCGAGGCCGTCGAGCGTCTTGGCGCCCTGCACCAGGGCAACACCGCCACCCACGACAATGCCTTCCTGAACGGCAGCGCGTGTCGCGTTCAGCGCGTCATCGACACGGTCCTTGCGCTCTTTCACTTCGATCTCGGTCATGCCGCCAACGCGGATGACAGCAACACCGCCTGCGAGTTTCGCAACACGTTCCTGCAGCTTTTCACGGTCGTAGTCAGAGGTGGTTTCCTCGATCTGGTTGCGGATCTGGGTGACCCGTGCCTCGATCTCGGACTTGTCGCCATGACCGTCGACAATGGTGGTCTCGTCCTTGGTGATCGAAACGGTCTTGGCCGTGCCGAGCATATCCATCGTGACGTTTTCCAGCTTCATGCCGAGATCTTCGGAGATGACCTGACCGCCTGTCAGGACAGCGATGTCCTGCAGCATGGCCTTGCGACGGTCGCCGAAGCCGGGAGCCTTGACGGCCGCGATCTTGAGGCCGCCGCGCAGCTTGTTGACCACGAGGGTCGCCAGCGCTTCGCCTTCAACGTCTTCCGCGATGATCAGCAGTGGCTTCTGCGACTGGATCACCTGCTCGAGCAGCGGAACCAGCGGCTGCAGCGAGGAGAGCTTCTTCTCGTGCAGCAGGATCATGCAGTCTTCCAGCTCGGCGATCATCTTGTCCGAGTTGGTGACGAAATAGGGGCTCAGGTAACCACGGTCGAACTGCATGCCTTCGACAACATCGGTCTCTGTTTCGAGGCCCTTGTTCTCTTCGACGGTGATGACACCCTCGTTGCCGACCTTCTGCATCGCATCCGCGATCTGGCGGCCGATCTCGGCTTCGCCATTGGCGGAGATCGTGCCAACCTGTGCGACTTCGGCGCTGTCTTCGACCGGGCGCGCGGCAGCCTTGATCGCTTGCACGACCTTTTCGGTCGCCAGGTCGATACCCCGCTTGAGGTCCATCGGGTTCATGCCGGCGGCAACCGCCTTCATGCCTTCCTTGACAATGCCTTGGGCCAGCACGGTCGCGCTCGTCGTGCCGTCACCGGCTTCGTCATTGGTGCGGGACGCGACCTCTTTCACCATCTGGGCGCCCATGTTCTCGAACTTGTCTTCCAGTTCGATTTCCTTGGCGACGGTCACACCATCCTTGGTGATACGCGGCGCGCCAAAGGACTTGTCGAGCACCACGTTGCGGCCCTTCGGGCCCAGCGTCACCTTGACCGCGTCGGCCAGGATGTTGACGCCTCTCAGCATACGGGTGCGGGCGTCTGTATCAAATTTTACGTCTTTTGCAGACATCTCATAGTCTCCACTAAATTAGTCAGAGTTTGTGTTCGCGATCACAACGGGCGTTCAGGCAGCTTTCGCTTCCGCGTCGTCCGAAATGATGCCGAGGATGTCCATCTCCTTCATGATGAGGAGTTCTTCGCCATTGACTGTCACCTCGGTGCCAGACCATTTGCCAAACAGGACCTTGTCGCCTTCTGCAACGGCCATCTCGATCAGCTCGCCACTATCCTTGCGCGCACCATCGCCACGCGCAACAACCACGCCTTCTGCGGGCTTTTCCTTGGCGCTATCGGGAATGATCAGGCCACCAGCAGTTTTATCGTCGCTCTCAACGCGACGGACCAGCACGCGGTCATGAAGCGGTTTAAATGCCATCTTCGAGTCTCCTTACTCAAAGGTTTCCACCAGGCCCCCCGCGGTTCGAGGGGCCGTTATCACTCACCGAAGTCGAGTGATAACGAAGTGTAGTTAGGGAGGCTCGCGCGACGTGTCAACAGCGTTGTCGTCAAAATTTGACCGGGCGCAGCGCAGCCGCGCCCTGTGCGTCAATGGCTGGGTGTCCGCTCGGCCCAGCCGGCGAAAATCTTCTCAAGCGCGACCACCACATAGTACAGCAGGATGCCCATCAGAGCGAGCGCGATCAGCACCGCGAACATCAGCGGATAATCCGAATTCGTCTTGCCGGAATCGAACAGCGCTCCAAGCCCCCGCCCGTGCGGCGAGACGATTTCCATCAGGTTGGTCCCGATAAACGCAAGTGTCACGGCCACTTTCAGCGCCCCGAAGAATTCCGGCAATGTCTTGGGAAGCGCGATCTTCCAGAAAATCGTGGTCTGGGACGCGCCCAGCGACCTCAGAATGTCGCGATATTCCGGTTCCAATGTGCTCAGCCCGATGGAGACGGACACGGCGATGGGAAAGAACGAGATCATGAAGGCGATCAGGATCGTGTTGAAGTTGTGCTCACCGACAAAAAGCAGCGCCACGATGGGGACCACCGTGGCCTTGGGGATCGCGTTGAACCCCACGAGAAGCGGATAAAGCGCATCGCGCATGAGTTTGGAGAACCCCATTATCATGCCGAGAAGAACGCCGAACACGATCGCAAGGACCAGCCCGACCACCGTGCGCCACAACGTCTGCCACCCCATCACGAGGAAAAGCTCCCAGTACTGGGCATAGGCCGGCGGCAGATCGGACGGAGAGGCCATCACGTAGTCGGGCCAGCCGTTTGCCCAGACAAGCATTTCCCAGACCAAACCGAAGATGACAATTGCCGCCATCGGCACGAGGATTTGGCGCAGTTTCATGATGCCGCCTCTTCGACGCCGCTGCGTCCCTGTGCGATCTGGATCTGGCGGCGGAGGATGTTCAGCGCCTCGGCCGACTCGCTGGTATAGAGCTGTTCGATATCGCGCTCTGCGGTCAGATGCACATCCATCACATACTGCGTGCGCGCAGGACGGCCGGACAGCACCACGACCTGATCGGCCAGGAAAATCGACTCGCGCAGGTCATGCGTGATGAGAACGCCGGTGAACGGTTCTTCCGATTTCACCTTGTGCATTGTTTGCCAGAGGTCTTCACGGGTGAACGCATCCAGCGCGCCGAACGGTTCGTCGAGGATCAACACCTCGGGTTTGTGAACGATCGACCGACACAGCGACGCGCGCTGGCGCATGCCGCCGGACAGTTCGCTCGGGCGTTTGTCCTCGAACCCCTCAAGCCCGACCAGGGAAAGCAGCTTGCGCGCGCGGTCTTCTTTTTTTCTTTTCGACATCTTCGTCGGGACAATTTCGAGCGGCAGGATGACGTTCTGCAGGATGGTGCGCCATTCAAGCAGGACCGGGTTCTGAAACGCCATGCCAACGGTCGATTTCGGCCCCTTGACAAGCTCGCCATGCAACCAGACCTCGCCGGCGTCGGGTTTCATCAAACCGGCCACCAGCCGTGTCAGCGTGGATTTCCCGCATCCCGACGGGCCGACGACAGCCGCAAATCCGCCCTCGGGCACCTTGAGCTCCAGCCCGTCAAGGACCGGAAGAGGCCCGTCCTTGGTTTGATAGGCGTGTCGGACACCCCTGATTTCGATGAGATTTTCAGACACGCATGCGGCCTTTTTCTTGTGGGCTGCCCGGACCTGTCCGGACAGCCGGCATGGTTATTTCAGCATCCGCGCCGACGCATCGGGAAGGTAGGCATCGGTGAAGTACAGGCTTGCATCGGGCTCATTCTGAAACTCGTAGGTTTCGGCAAGCTGCTCGAGCGCCTTTTCCATGCGGTCCGCTTCGATCCCGCCCATGCCGTTTTCCATCGCGTACTCCGTGGCGACATTGGCCTCGATCGACAACTCCAGACGGCGCTGCTCGAGATCGGCATCCGCCGCCGGGTTGCGTTCAACAAGGCTTTCGATGGCAGAGGCCGGATCGGCAATCGCGTCTTTCCACCCCGCGGCAACCGCTTCTAGAAAGCCCGTGATCAGCGCCGGATTGTCGGCCGCGAAATTGGTGTTGACGATGATCGCGTTGCCATAAAGCGCCACTCCGTGATCCGCCATCAGGATGGTAGAGATATCGTCCTCCGGCACGCCAAGACGCACGAGGTTCAGATAGGACGAGAAGGAAAACCCGGTCACCGCGTCCACGTTTCCTTCGGCCAGCATCGGCTCGCGGGTGGGAAAGCCGACCGGCTCGACCGTGATCGCGTCGACATCCAGATCATTGGCCGTTGCGAAGGCCGGGAACTGCGCCCAAGCGCCATCGGGCGGTGGCGCGCCCAGAACCTTGCCTTCGAGGTCCTTGGGCATTTCAACGCCAAGGGATTTCCGGCCCACGATGGCAAAGGGGGGTTTGTCGTAGATCATCATCGCCGCCGTGACCGGGGCGCCGGGATTCTGGTCGAGAAACTTGATGAGCGAGTTGATATCGGCAAAACCCACCGGAAACGCGCCTGTCGCGACTTTCGGGATCGCATCGAGCGAGCCTTGACCGGCGGAAATCTCGACGGCGAGGCCCGCCTCCTCGAAATGCCCGTTGTCGATCGCGGCGAAATACGGCGCGGCCGGACCTTCGAATTTCCAGTCCAGCGCAAACGGGAAATCGGCTTGGGCAAAGGCTGCGCCCGCCATGCTCAGTGTTGCGGCCACTGCCGCGAGTGTGTGTTTCAGCATAAGGAGACTCTCCAAGTTTTGTCGGGGCAAGCTGTGCGATCCCTGCGCAAAACGAAATACCAGCGCGGAGTTCAGGTGCCCAACACCGCCGCTTCACGCCCTCTGCGCACAATTATTAATCAAATGCTGGGCATTTACGCAAGGTTCATCTCCACGGGGGCTCTCAACCCGCGTCCCTATCCAGACTGCCGGCCCAGTCCACCAAACCCTGATGCCCGCTCGGGGTCAGGGCATAAACGCCTTTTTCCACCTTGCGAAACCAGCCGTAGTGATTGTCGCGCATCAGCGTCGTGGCATTGCGCACCCCGGTCGCCTTGGCCACATGCGCGCCTTTTTCGGCCCCCGTCTCGGCAAGGTACATTGCGCAGCGCAGCGCGTCCTGGCGGTAGGCGGTGACGATTCCGTGGCGCGTCGCCCCACCGGCATTGGGGTCGCCCTGCAACCTCGCGAATTCACGCAGGAGCGTGTTGCGCTTGGTCCGGCTGCGGCGCGGAGTGTAGGGGCCGGGATCACATTGCGGCTCGACCATGCCATCGTCCCGCACCGTCAGAAACCCGAGGCCCAGCCTGCGGCACAAGACGCGATTCTCGCGCAAGGCGCGGCGCGCGTTGCGGCCTGTCGGTTTGGGCACCGCGAGATAAACTAGGTCCGTCATACGCAGCCGCGCCACCGCCTGATGGTACAGCGTGAGATTCAGGCGCAGTTTCAACTCCACGATCACCGGGTCTTCGTCGCCCCGCACGGCCACCATGTCGGCCTTGCCGACCTCTCCTTTCACGGTAAAGCCCTGCGCCTCCAGGTAAGCTTTGATCGGCGGATAGAGGTCTGCTTCGCGGTTCATGGCCTATCAATGCGCGACCGCCTTGCCGCTGGCAAGCGCAGCGCCTAGCTTGGATGTATCCAGCCTCGAAAGGACAGTCCGATGATTGCGCGCGTCGTCTCGATTATGTGTTTCCTCTGTCTCGCCCAGCCGGCGCTGGCGGTCTGTTCCGGGACGGATCTGCGCACCACCCTGAGCGCCGACGAACAGGCACAGCTGGACAAGGTGCTTGACGACACCGTGTTCGCCGAAGGCAACCACTGGAAGGCCACGCGCGGCGACAGCACGCTGCACCTGATCGGCACCATGCATCTTGACGATCCACGGCTTGCCGCGCCGGTGTCCCGCCTGCGCGAGACAGTAGAGGCCGCCGATCTGTTGCTGCTCGAAATGACAGCCGAGGACGAAAAAGCGTTGCAACAAAGCCTGAGCACCGATCCGAGCCTTTTGATCATGCCCGATGCGACCCTGCCCGAATTGCTGAGCGAAGACGAATGGGACCAGATGTCCGAGGCTTTCAGGGCGCGCGGCGTGCCACCCGCCATGGCCGCACGTTTCCAGCCTTGGTATGTCTCGCTGCTCCTGGCGGTGCCGCCCTGCGCCAATTTGCAAGACATGTCATCCGGGGGCCTGGACGCCAAACTCGAAGCCATTGCGCGCACTGCGGATGTGCCCCGCGCGGCGCTGGAGGATGTGAACACGGTGTTTGCCGCCTTCGCCGGCCAGCCGCGCAAGACCCAACTGGACATGATGCTGTCCTCTCTGGTCGATCCGGCGGTCAGCGAAGACCTGTTCGCGACCTTGCTGGCCAGCTATTTCGACGAAGCCACCGCCGAGGGCTGGGCGGTGTCCGAAATCCTCGCCCAACGCTACAGCCCGATTGATCCCGATGCGGCCGCCGACGTGTTTGCCACCATCGAACAGGAGATGCTGGTTGACCGGAATCGCGCCTGGCTTCCCGTGTTGCTGGACGCGACACGGGCCAATGAAAGGGTCGTCGCCGCCTTCGGCGCCGCCCACCTGCCCGGAGCCGATGGCGTTCTGGCCTTGCTTCAGGCTGAAGGGTTCACGCTCGAACGGTTAGCCTTCTGAGGATACCCTGCCGCGCACCTGGCTGTCATCCTTGAGCAGGAGCGCCAGCGCCCCCATGGTGATGCCCAGCCCGACAAGGATCAGCGCCGGCGGCAAGGGCCGGCCCAGCGCCATTTCCCAAAGGATGACCCAGCTTGGCGTGAGATAGGTATAGGCCATGACCTTGGCTGACGGGAGGCGCAGGCTGGCATATTGCAACAACAGGAAGGTCGATGCGGTGGCCGCGATCGCGGTGTAGCCAATCGCGATCCAGACGATCGCCGGAAGCGTCGCCCACTCTGTCGCCACCATCGCCGGGGCGCCGACGATCACCAGCAGGATCGCCCCGGCCATCAGCGTGCCGAAGGTAAAGACCGCCGGCCGTTCCCCCCGGTTCAGCGTCGGCACCAGCGGGGTATAGACCGCGTGCGCGATACAGCCGACGAAAAAGATCGCCTCGCCCCGGCCGATGCCAAAGTTCAGCATCCGTTCGAAATCGGCGCGAAAGATCACCCAAAGCGCCCCCAGCGCGCCCAGGCACAGCGCCAGCGCCATCCGCCCGGTCAGAACCTGCCGCAGGAGCAGCCAGCCGAACCCCGCCGCCATCAGCGGGGTCAGCGTGAACACCGCCGCCATCGACACCGGCGCCCCGGTCTTCAGCCCCTCGAACATCAGCACGAAATAGGTGGAAAAGAACACCGCCAGCACAAGGTACCGCCACGGTGCGCGAAACGCCCCCCGGTCAAAGCCGCCGGTCGCCATGACAAGCACGCCCAGCAGCGCCGCCGCCAGCACGAAGCGCACCGCGTTCAGGGCTTGCGGCGCGATATGCGGCGCCGCCATCGAGCCAAGCGAAAACGACCCCGCCACAAGGGCCGAAAAGGCGAGCATCGCCAAATGGCCGCGCTTTGCCTCTGTCATGTCAGGTTCCCGCGATATCGAACTCTTTGACCGCCGCCTTGAGGTAGGCCAGCAGCGTCTGCACCTTGGCTGTGCGATGCAGATCGACATGGGTCACCAGCCAAAGCTGTGCCGCCCACTCCGCCAGCGGCGGCATCACCGTGACGAGGTTCGGATCAGCCTCGCCCTGACGCAACGGCAGGAACCCGATCCCGGCCCCGCTGCGCACAGCCAGGTTCATGCTATTGGTGTCGGTGGTGCGGAACACGACCCGGTCATACGGCACCTTGGACCGCAACCATTTCTGGTACGGCGCCCGCCCGTCGGGATTGTCATGGGCGACAAAGATGTGGTTGACCAGATCGCCCTCGTCCTTGGGCAACCCGCGCTCGGCAACATAGCTCCTGGAGGCATAAAGCCCGATCTTGAGCTCGGTCAACGGCTGCACCACATTGTCCGGCTCGTCGGGCGCGGTGCCCGCGCGGATAGCCACATGCGCCTCGCCGTATTCGAGACGGAACACGCGGGCATCGGTCAGGTAACGCAGAACGACATCCGGATATTCCGCCTTGAAATCCGCCAGCACCGGCACGAGGAAATCGGACAGCTCGACGATGGACGTGATCATCAATTCGCCGCTGACCTCGGATCCACGTCCCTTGATACGGCCGACAAGCTGCTGCAACTGATCCTCGGTGGTCTGCGCCACGCGGGCCAGGTCAGCGCCGGATTCGGTAGGGGTATAGCCCCGCGCATGGCGCTGGAACAGCTTGACCCCCAGCCGCGCCTCGAGCGCATCGATATGCCGGATCACGGTGGCATGGTGCACCCCCAGAACGTCGGCGGCCCCGCTGACCGTGCCCTGCCGCGCGACCTGATAGGCCGTCCGTACTTCGTCCCAATGTTCCATAGCCTGCCTTTGTGCAAATGCTCACACTTAATGCGCATTTCTTTCTATATCGTGCAAAAATACAATCTCTATAAGGAGAAAACAAGTCAAAGGCTTCTCTGATCGGAATACCTCCCACATGACCAATACTGTTCTGCGCATCGACGCCTCCGCGCGCCACGACGGCTCTGAAAGCCGGGCCCTGACACAACGCATCCTCGACCGGCTTGCGCCCCAGAGCGTCATCCAGCGCGACCTGGCCACCGCGATCCCGAGCCTCGACGCCGATTGGCTGGCCGCCAGCTGGACCCCCGAGGATCAACGCAGCGACGCCCAGCGCGAAAAGCTGGCGCTGTCCGACAGCCTGATCGCGGAACTCAAGGCCGCCGATACGCTGGTCATCGGCACACCGATTTACAATTTCGGTATCCCGGCCCCGCTCAAGGCATGGATCGACCAGATCGCCCGCGCCGGCGTCACCTTCCGCTACACCGAAGCCGGGCCCGAGGGCTTCATGACCGGCAAGCGCGCCATCATCGCCATCGCCTCGGGCGGAACGCAGGTCGGGTCCGATATCGACTTTGCGAGCGGCTATCTGCGCCACATCCTGGGCTTCATCGGCATCACCGATGTCCAGATTGTTGCGGCCGACCTGCTGATGATCGACGCCGAGGCCTCTCACGCAAAGGCAAACGCGGCGCTCGAAACGCTCGCGGCCTGACCGAAAAACGGCGCGCGGCTTGACTCTGCGCGCCGATCCGGCCTAAACGCCTTACAACTCCGGGAAGCGCGACTTTCCGGTCCCTTGGACCCGGTCCGGGATCGCCCCCCACCAGCGTGTTACGCCCGTGGGGGCAAAACTGTTTGTTTGCGTCCCTTGCGGGACGACACGTTTGGCATAGGCGCTGCTGGCCCTTACATCGGGGGCAGACCCAGCGGCAAAGGAGGCGAAAGCCCATGTTTGAAAATCTGTCCGACCGCCTCGGCAGCGTCTTTGACCGGCTGACCAAACAGGGGGCGCTGTCCGAGGATGACGTCAAGACCGCGCTGCGCGAAGTGCGCGTGGCCTTGCTCGAAGCGGATGTCTCCCTGCCCGTGGCACGCGATTTCATCAAGGCAGTGCAATCGAAGGCAACCGGGCAGGCGGTGACGAAATCGGTCACGCCGGGCCAACAGGTCGTCAAGATCGTGCATGACGAGCTGAAGCACGTGCTGACCGGGGATGAAGACCCCGGCGCCCTGAAAATCGACAACCCGCCGGCACCGATCCTCATGGTCGGCCTGCAGGGCGGCGGCAAGACAACCACCACCGCCAAGATCGCCAAGCGCTTGAAAGAGCGCGACGGCAAGAAGGTTCTCATGGCGTCGCTCGACGTGAACCGCCCCGCCGCAATGGAACAATTGCAGATCCTCGGCACCCAGATCGGCGTCGATACCCTTCCCATCGTCAAGGGCGAGGATCCGGTCGCGATTGCCAAGCGCACCAAGACGCAGGCCAGCCTCGGTGGCTATGACGTCTATATGCTCGACACCGCCGGCCGGTTGTCCATCGACGAAGAGCTGATGGCGCAGGTCGAAGCGGTGCGCGACGTCACCACCCCGCGCGAGACGCTGCTGGTGGTCGATGGCCTGACCGGTCAGGACGCGGTGCACACGGCGGAAAACTTCGACGACCGCATCGGCATCAGCGGCGTCGTCCTCACCCGGATGGACGGCGACGGGCGCGGCGGCGCGGCCTTGTCGATGCGCGCCGTGACCGGCAAGCCGATCCGCTTTGTCGGCCTGGGCGAAAAGATGGACGCGCTGGAAACCTTCGAGCCGGACCGGATCGCGGGCCGCATCCTCGGCATGGGCGACATCGTCAGCCTCGTGGAAAAGGCGCAGCAGACGCTGGAAGTCGAACAGGCCGAGCGCATGATGAAGCGCTTCCAGAAGGGTCAGTTCAACATGAACGACCTCAAGATGCAGCTCGAGCAGATGATGAAGATGGGCGGCATGGAAGGCATGATGGCGATGATGCCGGGCGCCCAGAAGATTGCCAAGCAGATGGATGGCGCGGGCATCGACGACAAGATGCTGCGCCAGCAGATCGCACTGATCCAGTCGATGACCAAACGCGAACGCGCCAACCCGCAACTCCTTCAGGCCAGCCGCAAGAAACGGATCGCAAAAGGTGCGGGACTCGAAGTCAGCGACCTCAACAAGCTGCTCAAGATGCAGCGACAGATGTCGGACATGATGAAGAAGATGGGCAAGATGGGCAAAGGCGGCATGCTCAAACAGACCATGAAGGGCATGTTCGGCAAAGGCGGTACGCCCGAAGACATGGATCCCGGCCAGATGGACCCCAAGGCGCTGGAACAGGCCGCCAAAAAGATCGGCATGGGCGGCATGCCCGGCATGGGTGGTGGCGGCGGCCTGCCGCCCGGTCTCAGCGGGTTCGGGAAAAAGAAATGATGTCTTCTTCTCTTTCCAAATATGCAAACACCCGGCCTGCCGCAGGCATGACGCGCAGCCTGCTGGCTCACGGCGCAGCCCGCACCGCGAAACTGCCGCGCGCCAGCGCGACATTTTGATCGCATGACCGACGCACCCGTCCTCACCACAGCGCGTCTGCGCCTGCGCGGCCACAGCCGGTCCGACCTGGACAGGCTGTGTGACCTGATGGGCAGCGATCACGCGCGTTTCATGGGTGGCCCCGTGCCGCGCAAAGATGCGTGGCGCTGGCTGGCATCAGAGGTGGCGATGTGGAACCTGATGGGCCACGGCGCCTGGGGGATCGAGACGTCCGACGGCCGTTTCATCGGTCAGGTCGGCCTGGTGCAACCGCCGCATTTTCCGGAAGTCGAAATTGGCTGGATGCTGCTGCCCGAGGCCGAAGGCAAAGGCTACGCCTTCGACGCGGCCAGCGCGGCGCGCGACTGGGCATGGGACCAGGGTTTCGAAACCCTGGTCAGCTACATCACCCCCGAAAACACCCGCTCCCGCGCTCTGGCTGACCGGCTCGGCGCGACGCCCGATCCGGATGCGCCCCTGCCTGACGGCGAAACAGCCAAGGAAATCATCGTCTACCGCCACAGCCCCGACGACAGCGACGGCAGCCCGGAGGCCTACGCATGAGCGCACCGGGAACGCAGGCGCAAGCGCCTTCGAAGGCGCTTGGACCGCGGTTTGCAAACCGCGTCGCAAGCCTTTTCGAAAAGGCTTGCCGTGCATGAGTCTGACCAATGCCCCTACCCTCGAAACGGAACGCCTGATCCTGCGCTCGCCGGCAAAACGCGACGCGGAGGCGATGATCGCCTTCCTGATGGATGACACCCGCGCGGCGGGGTTCGGGGGATACACCAACCGCCCGGACTCGTGGCGCTGGTTCGCGCTCAACCTGGGCCACTGGCACTGGCACGGCTACGGCTATTTCACGATCGAAGACAAGGCGACGGGCAAACCCGCCGGTATCTCAGGCATCTGGAATCCCGAAGGCTGGCCCGAACCCGAGGTGGGTTGGGTCGTCTTCGACGGGTTCGAAGGCAAGGGCATCGCGTTCGAGGCTGCGACCCGTGCGCGTCGCTGGGCCTATGACGATCTCGGATTCACCACGCTGACCTCCAACATCGTGCCGGGCAACACCCGCTCGATCCGCCTGGCCGAACGCATGGGCGCCGTCTACGAACGGACCTACCACAACCCGAACATGGGCGAAGACCTGCTCTACCGCCATCCGGGACCGGAGGCGCTGGTATGAGCTTGGACATCCCCGTTCTCGAAACGCAGCGCCTGGAGATGCGCGCGCCTGAACCCGAGGATTATCCCGATTTCAAGGCAACCTTCGCATCCTATCGGTCCCGCTTCATGGGCGGGCCGCTCAATGGATACGAGGCGTGGATGCTCTATGCCGCCGAAATCGGTCATTGGGAAATCCGCGGTTTCGGCATGTGGATGGTGCACCTCAAGGACAGCGGCGAGACCGTCGGCATGGCGGGTGGCTGGTCGCCGGCGAAATGGCCCGAACGGGAAATCGCCTGGATCATCTGGCCGGACCGCGCCGGCAAGGGCTACGCGCTCGAAGCGACGCATCGCGTCCGGAGCCATTTCTACGAAGATCGCGGCTGGGACACCGCCGTGAGCTATCTCGACCCCAAGAACCTCGACAGCATCCGCCTGGCGGAACGGCTGGGGGCGCGCAAAGATCCGGAGGCGCCCTCGGTCGATGGCAGCGATGTCGTCTACCGCCATCCTGCCCCGGACGCCCTGCGTGGCACGCAACTCGCGCATGGCATCGACATGGAAATCGCGCATTACCAGGACCCTTTATTCAAACCGAAAGGCTGGGCCATTGACTGATATTGGGACTGACATGACCATTGATCCCGTGACCCGCGCGGCCGAACTGCTCAAGGGCCATCGCGACAGCATCGACAGGCTGGATGCGATCCTCGTGTTCACCCTGGCCGAACGGTTCAAACACACGCAGGCCGTTGGCGAGCTGAAAGCGCGCCACGACCTCCCGCCCTCAGACCCCGCGCGCGAAGCACGACAGATCGCGCGGCTCGAAGAGCTTGCGGCTCAGGCCGACCTGGACCCTGAGTTCGCCAAGAAATTCCTGAATTTCATCATTCAGGAAGTCATCCAGCACCACCAACAGAAACAATCCTGACGGGCCTCCCGTCACTCTGGAAAATCAGGAGAATACCACATGGCTATCAAGATTCGTCTCGCCCGCAGCGGCTCAAAGAAGCGCCCGTTTTACCGCATCGTGGCCGCCGACACGCGGATGCCGCGGGACGGCCGCTTCATCGAAAAGCTGGGCACCTATAACCCGCTCTTGCCGAAAGACAGCGAAGATCGCGTCAAGATGGATGCCGAGCGCATCAAGCACTGGATGGACCAGGGCGCAAAGCCGACCGACCGCGTGTCGCGCTTCCTCGAAGCGGCCGGCGTCGTCGAAAAGAAAGAGCGCAACAACCCCAAGAAAGCCACCCCGGGCAAGGCTGCCCAGGAACGCGCCGAAGCCAAGGCTGCAAAAGCGGCCGAAGCGGCAACCGACGCGGCATCCGCGGACTGATCGCGGACCGCTCTTGCAGATGGCTGGCCCACCCGGCCATCTGCCCCCCACCCGAATGGCCCGGTCGTCCCGGCACCCCTCGGGCCACTGTCTGATTATTGTCACAAAGTGGCGGCCCGCGCGGAGATTCGCGGCTGTCCGGCACCGGGGCAAGGGTCCAGTGCCTTGACGCATGCCAACCTCCACATCATCTGACATGATATCGCGGCCCTCAGTACGCCCCCTATGTCACAAGGATTCGTTGCCATGTTTGCGCGCCTCGCCATTTTCTCCAGCCTTGTTTTCGGCCTCGCTGCCCCCGCTTTTGCCGCAGGTCCCGAGGCCCCCCCGGCAGAGCCGGCGATGACGGCCCCGGCGGCAGAGCCCGCACCAACACGCCCACAGTTCGTGTTCACCCTGCGCGGCGGCGTTGCCGCATCGCCAGAGTATTTCGGCTCCGATGATTACGAGATCGGCCCGGACCTGGGCTTTCGCTTCAACTCCCTCGCGCTTGGCAATGGCCGCAGTTTTGGCAACCCCGACCCCTGGGCCGACAGCATGGGCCTGACATTCGGCGGGTCGTTCCGCTTCATCCAGGACCGCGACGCCGAAGATTTCGACGAACTCTCCGGTCTTGAAACCATCGACGCCGCAGTCGAGCTCGGCGCCTCCCTGCGCTACGGAACAGAGCATTTTGCCGCCTTTGGCGAGATGCGCCGCGGCTTTGGCGGACATGAAGGCTGGGTTGGAGAACTCGGCGCGGACGCGATCCTGCGCCCGTCCGACCGGCTCAGGCTCACCTTGGGTCCGCGCATCTTTTACGGCGATGACACCTATTCCGACACCTATTTCGGCGTCACCGCCGCCGAGGCCAGCGCCGACCTGTCGGCCTATGATCCCGAGGGCGGCATGGTGTCGGCCGGTGTCGAATTCGGAGCAAGCTATCAGATCAACGATGATTGGGGCCTCGAAGGCGCGCTCACCTGGGAAAAATACACCGACGACGCGTTGGACAGCCCGATTGTCGAACAGGGCTCGGATGAACAATGGGGGCTGCGCTTTGGCGTGACCCGCGTGTTCAGCATCGGCGGCTGATCGCCTTTGACGGCGATTGCCTCTGACCACCGGTGTGGTCTATCCAGTCGTTCGAAGCGACCGGGAGCAAAAATCGGTGAATGACAAAGTCTGTGTCGGAGCGATTGCCGGGGCCTTCGGGGTCCGCGGCGAAGTGCGCTTGAAAAGCTTTACCGCCACGCCGGAGGATATTGCCTCTTACGCGCCCCTCGAAACCGAGGACGGCGCGCGATCCTTTTCCGTCAAGATCACCCGCCAGATCAAGAACGGCCTTGCCGCGCGACTATCGGGCATCACCGACAAAGACGCCGCCGACGCCCTGCGCGGAACAGAGCTTTACGTCCCGCGTGATCGGCTGCCGTCGCTGCCGGATGATGAATTCTACCATGCCGACCTGATCGGGCTGCCCGTCACCGATACCGGGGGAACGCCGCTCGGAACCGTGATGGCGGTGCTCAACAACGGTGCCGACGACCTGTTGGAACTGCGCGCGCCCGGACAGAAACAATCGGTACTCCTGCCCTTTACCAAAACCGCCGTGCCGACGGTGGATCTTGCCCAGGGCCGGATCGTTGCCGATCCCCCCGAGGGTCTGTTCACGTGATGCGAAAGATCGTCATTCACGCGGGGTTTCACAAGACCGGAACGACCAGCGTGCAATCGATGCTGCGCGAAAATGCACCTGTGCTCGCGCCGCATGTGCGCGTGCTGCTGAAGCAGGATTTCGAGGATCTGACGAACAAGGCCCGCGCCTTTTCGATCGATCCCCGGGAAAAAACGCTGGCATCGGTCGACCGTGCCGCAACCGCGTTTTTCGACAGTCTGGACCCGGATGATCCGCGTCCGATTCTCATGTCATCGGAAGACCTCTCCGGCCACATGCCGGGCCGCCACGGGCTGGAATGTTACGACAGCGCCGGTCTGGTCATGAAATGCATCGCCGACGCCGCCCGTGCCAGGCTTGGCAAGACCGCGGACGTGCTGTTTTATTTTTCGACCCGCGCGCGCGCGCCGTGGTTGCGCAGCACGTGGTGGCAAAACCTGCGCAGCACGCGGCTGACACATGATTTCGCCAGTTACTGCGCCCAGTTCGACGCAGCGCGCAGCCTTGACGACATCCTGGCCGAGGTCGCTGCCGACGTGGCACCCGCCGGCGTCATGTCCTTCCCGCTTGAGACGGCGTCCGATCTGCCTCTTGGTCCGCTGGAGCCGCTTCTGGCGCTTCTGGACATGCCCGATCTCGACCGCGCCGTGCTGCGGTGTCTGCCGGCCGAAAACGTGCAACCCGATATCGGGATCGACCGCGTGTTTCTTGCGCTCAATCAAAGCGCCCTGCCCGAACAGGATGTGAAAGCCGCAAAGCGCATGATCCGCAGGATGGGGCGCCGCGCCACAAGCTGACCGGCACAGCGCCGCAGAACCGCCCCGAAATCACCATGTTTGCGACACAATGCGGTCGGGGTTTCGTCATACCACGGCGCCATCATCTCACAATCAATTGGGGACGGGCTGTTTGGTGGGCTTCTTGAAACGTGTCGTTCTTGGTCTGGCTGCGCTCTCTCCGGGCGTGGTTTTCCTGACGTTGCAGGAATTCGCCGTCTCCATGGCCTTCCTCGTGCTCGGCCTGTTCGGCGCGATTGGCGTGGCGGCCGTTGCCGTGGCGATGTCGCCCCCCGTGAAACAGGTCCCCTCCAGCGCGATCCTGTCGCGGCAGGATTACCCGTCACTGATCCTGGCCTCGGCTCTGCCCGACCTGAGAGCTGTGGCGCCCGATCCGCTCCAGCTTCGGGCGGTCTTGCAGACCATGATGGCGCCCCCCGCGACGGATCAGGATCTGCTGAACGAAGACCGGCAGATCGCGATGGTCCTGTCCCAGATCATGGCCCGTTGGGACAAATCCGACATCATGACCCTGACCGACGATCAGACCCGCGAGCTGTGGCTCGTGGATCGGCTCATGCGCGCCACCCCGGCAGAGGCGGGCGCGCTGGCGGGGTATTTCACCGCGCCCAATGCCATGTTGACCATGCGCGATACGCTGGCCGCCCCGGCCACTGCCTGAACTGGCAATCGCGCCGACAAGCCGTTAAGAGCGGCCCGTCAGCAAGAGGCAGACCCGATGAACACTCCCAAGACACCGCCGCAGAAATCGCACGGCCGCAAAGCCATCCGCCCGACGCGCGAACCGCGTGCGTTGATGGACCAGGCCCCCGACCTGGCCAAGGCCTGGAAAGCCCAGGTCATCACACTGTTGCCCGAGGCGTTTCCCGGCATCCTGGGCGAATCGCTGACCGGCCGCGCGCTCAAGGATGGGCTCTGGCAGTTGGACAGCGTGGCCCTGCGCCAATTCGGCGAAGGCAAGCACCGCAACGTCGATGACACACCCGCAGGCGGCGGCGCGGGCATGGTTCTGCGTCCCGACGTGATGGGCGCGGCGATCGACCACGCGCATGCACGCATGCCCCCGGCCGCGCCGCTGATCTATCTCAGCCCGCGCGGCAGGCCCTTTACCCAGGACATGGCGCACAGCCTTGCTGCCGGACCCGGCGTCAGCCTGATCTGTGGCCGCTTCGAAGGCCTGGACCAGCGCGTGATCGATCACTATCGCATTCTCGAAGTCAGCCTCGGCGATTTCATCCTCACCGGCGGCGAGATCGCGGCGCAAGCCCTGATCGACGCCTGCGTGCGCCTGCTGCCCGGCGTTCTGGGAAACGATGCCTCGACCGAGCACGAGAGCTTTTCCGACGGCCTGCTGGAGCATCCGCAGTATACCCGGCCGGCAGAATGGCGCGGGCAGAGGGTCCCGGATGTGCTGATGTCGGGCCATCACGGCGAAATCGCCAAGTGGCGCCACGCGCAATCCGAATCCCTGACCGAACAGCGCCGTCCCGATCTGTGGGCGCGCCATACCGCGACACCAAAAACGTCTTAGCGCAAAAGCGCGTTGGAACGCGCTTGCCGACGCGGTTTCGAAACCGCGTCAAAAGGGCTTTGCAAAGCCCTTGCCCGGCGTCGGGGGCCGGGATTTGGTCCTTGATTTGCCCCCGGGCTTCTGGTTTACCGCGCGTGTTTCGGGTGTCAGCCCGGTGCGGTGATTCCGTGTCGTCTTCGAACATGGCATAATCGCACCCGTCCCGGACCTGACAAGACAAAGACGACCTGATCTCTGGCGGGCGTGGGAAACACGGACCCGGACGAAGACCAAGAGCTCTGAGGCGCGCACACCTTTGCGGGGCAACCGCAAGCAGTTTAGGAGAAAAGCGATGAACCTGATCGCTCAACTGGAGGCGGAACAGATCGCCGCCCTCGGGAAGACAATTCCCGATTTCAAAGCAGGCGACACGATCCGTGTCGGCTACAAGGTGACCGAAGGCACCCGCACCCGTGTGCAGGCCTATGAAGGCGTCTGCATCAGCCGCCGACAGGGTGATGGCATTGCCGGGACGTTCACCGTTCGCAAGATTTCGTTCGGGGAAGGTGTGGAACGTGTCTTCCCGCTCTATTCCACGAACATCGACAGCATCGAGGTTGTCCGCCGCGGCCGCGTGCGCCGTGCCAAGCTGTACTACCTCCGTTCGCGTCGCGGCAAATCGGCCCGTATCGCGGAAGATGCAACGTATAAGCCCCTCAAGGGCGCAAACGCGTAAGGACCCCTGCGATGAAAAAAGACATCCATCCCGATTACCACCTGATCGACGTCAAGATGACCGACGGCACCGTGGTCCAGATGCGGTCCACCTGGGGCAGCGAAGGCGACCAGTTGTCGCTCGACATCGACCCGTCCGTGCACCCGGCCTGGACCGGCGGCAATTCGCGCCTCATGGACACCGGTGGACGCGTTTCGAAATTCAAGAAAAAATACGAAGGCCTCGGATTCTAGACCCCGCTGCCAACCGAGAGACAAGGGCCGCCCGGACATGGGCGGCCTTTTGCGTTCCGCGCCAGCGCAAAGGATCGGCAAGGCCCCGCATTCTCGGCGACACGGACACGTCACGTGAACGGGCCTGCCTTTGCGCAGCCCCTCTCGGGCCTCTGGCCGCCGCCCGGCCGGGCAAAACAGGTGAGACGCGCCTGCACCGCTGAGCAACCGATTTGACGACGGCCCGCTTCTCACGTTGCAACTCGCCGCATCTATGCGCATAGCTGGCAAAAAGCACCTGAGAGCAGACGCATGGCGCATATCATTGTTGTCGGAAATGAAAAGGGCGGCGCTGGCAAATCGACCGTGTCGATGCACGTGGCCACGGCGCTGGCGCGCATGGGCCACAAAGTCGGCGCGCTGGATCTCGACCTGCGGCAAAAAACGATGGGCCGCTATGTCACCAATCGCCTGGAAGAACTGGCACGCACGCAGCTCGATCTGCCCAGCCCACGCTTTCTTGAACTGCCCGAGATCGACCCCGACAGCCTGCAACCGGGCGAGAACATCTATGACCACCGCCTGTCCGCCGCCGTGGCCGAATTGGAGCCCGGAAGCGATTTCATCCTGATCGACTGCCCCGGGTCGCATACCCGCCTCAGCCAGGTGGCCCATTCGCTGGCCGACACGCTTGTCACACCGCTGAACGACAGCTTCGTGGATTTCGATTTGCTGGCCCATACCGATGCCGCCGGCGAAAAGATCGAAGGCCCCTCTGTCTACTCCGAGATGGTCTGGAACGCCCGCCAATTGCGGGCCCAGGCCGGGCTGCCCCCGATCGACTGGGTGGTGCTGCGCAACCGCCTTGGTGCACAGCAGATGGTCAACAAGGCCAAGATGGAAAAGGCGCTGGAGCGGCTGTCCAAGCGGATCGGCTTCCGCGTCGCTCCCGGTTTCAACGAACGGGTCATCTTCCGGGAGCTGTTCCCCCGCGGCATGACGCTGCTCGATCTCAAGGATATGGGCGTCAAACAGCTCAATATTTCCAACATCGCCGCCCGTCAGGAATTGCGCGACCTGATCAAATCGCTCAACCTGCCGAATGTCTCGATCACCTTCTGAATGACCTGAATGACCGGCACCTCCCGCAAAGAGCTATGGTTCCGCATCGCCTTCAGCCTTGCCGGACTTGGGCTTCTCGGGGCGACGATCGCCGTGCGCGGCATCAGCAATTCCGCGGCCCTCGTGGAGGTAGTGGGAATCGCCGGCCTGTTCTTCGGCGGCACCGCGATCTGGTCCGCGATCCGGCTTTGGCGCAGTCGCAACTGACTTGCCTTGCCCCGCGTGCTTGTGTTTGATCGGGCCAAAAGGATACCACCATGCCCGCTCCCCTGAATCGCTTCAAAGCCCGGCTCGCCTCGGGCGAGCCTCAGCTTGGCCTTTGGCTCGCCCTTGGCAGCGGCTACGCCGCCGAGGTGGCCGCCTCCGCCGGGTATGACTGGCTGCTGATCGACGGCGAACACGCGCCCAATGACCTCGGATCGATCCACGAACAGCTCATGGCGCTGTCAGGCCATCCGGTATCGCCGATCCTGCGCTTGCCGCAGAACGACCCCGCCTTGATCAAACAGGCCCTCGACATGGGCGCGCAAAGCCTGCTGTGCCCGATGGTCAACTCTGCCGAGGACGCCCGCGCGATCGTCCGCGCCATGCGCTATCCGCCAGACGGCATACGCGGCGTCGGTCATGTGCTGGGCCGCGCATCCCGGTTCAATGGCGTGCCCGATTACCTGCAAACCGCGCAGGACGAATTGTGCCTGATCGTTCAGGCCGAAAGCACCGTGGCGATGGATGCGCTGGAAGAGATTTGTGGCGTCGATGGCGTGGACGGCGTGTTCATCGGTCCCGCGGATCTCTGTGCCGACATGGGGCTCTTGCCCGACATCGCCCATCCCGACGTGCGCGCCAGCATTCAGGACGGGTTGCGCCGCATCCGCGCCACCGGCAAGGCGGCGGGCATCATCGATACAGATCCGGTCCTGATCCAGCAGGACATGGACGCCGGCGCCAATTTCGTCGCCCTCGGGGCGGATTTGCTGGTGCTGGCCGGCGGTTTGCGCAGCCTTGTGGACACGTGGAAACCCCGGACCACATGATCCGGGGCTCCCGACAGCACCTTGGGGTTGGGCCTATTCGGCAGGTACTGTATCCATCGCCGGGCTGCGGCGTGCAAAATGCTGGCGGTTCAGGCGCAGCACCAGCGCGATCGCGATCGCTTGCGCCACCAGCGCTACCGCTGTGACGGCCCAGTAGGCGACACCGAACTGCGCAACCGCCCCGGCAGCCACCAGCCCCTTGTTCAGGAAGAACTGGATCATCACCGCAAAGGCCACCGCCGGGCAGACCAGCGCATAAGAGCCGGGGGATGTGCTGGACCCGATGACAAAATCACGGAAATAGCCCTGACGGCGCATGACCACAGCACCCAGCAGCAGAAACGCCACCTGCACCGACACCAGCCGTGCCAGGAAAATCATCGTTTCACCCGGCTGTACCTGCACATCGAAGGCAACATGCAGACCGTGATCCTGCCGCAGGAACAGGATGCCCAGCACGGTGACAATCGGCACGATGATCATCAGCGTCGGTCCCGATTCCCGCGCGGTGCCATGCTGCAGCATCGACGCAAAGGCCGTGATCGCCGCGATCACGGTATAGAGGATCGCCGCCACCCCGAAGACCGTCGACAGGACCAACGCGATGGCCACGGTGGTGGGGGTCGTGCTCATCGCGGCGGGCGCGGCAAAGCCGACACCGATCATCGAGATGCTGAACGCCGGCAAGAGCTGCGCAAAGGAGTTATGCGCCGTCACGTCGAACACACCGCCCTTGGACAGCACACGCCCCAGGAACGCGCCGATCATCGAAAAGGCCATCACGCCGATCCCCGCGAAGGCGATCAATGCCAGCGGGAACAGGTACTCCACCACGCTCCAGAGCTGCGGCACAAAGACCAGCCCGACAATGAACATCGCGTTCACGCTCATGGCCAGCGCCAGCGGCATCGCCAGCAACGTGGCTTCGGCATTGGTCTGGCGCAGCTTGGCATAGTCATCGGTCTGCTTGAAAGCCGACAGCGCTTGCAGGTTCCAGATCAGGGACTTGATGTTGAGAAAGGCAAACACCGCGATGCCGACCAGCGCCACCGTGATCCCGGTCTGCAGCGCAAGCCCCCCCGTGGCAAAAGCCGCCGTGATATCCTCGAACACCGGCACGGGCTGACCGGGATGCGGCACCCAGAACATCAGGAACATGAAAAACGTCACCGCGATGCCGCCCGCGCCAAGCGACGCAAGGAAATAGATCGGCGAATAGGTATCGGCAGGTCTGGTTGTGGAACGATCCATGACGGGTCTCCTTTATATTCTGGTTTCGGAATATTTATACATTCCAATTTCAGAATGTAAAGACACAGGCGCACGGAATTTGTCAGCGCGGTCGCATCTCGCGTGAAGGAGTCCACAAGTCAGCCCAATATCTTGTGGATAATCACGGCCACCTCACCACATGCGGAGACAAATCGTTGACTCGCCGGCAGGCCCCGCGACACACTGCCCGAACGGCAGGGAATCAGGCAGGTTTCACAGGTGCGCTTTTCCAAACTTCGTTTGACAGGGTTCAAAAGCTTTGTTGACCCCACCGATCTGGTCATTGCCGATGGCCTGACCGGCGTCGTGGGTCCGAACGGCTGTGGCAAGTCCAACCTGCTCGAGGCGCTGCGCTGGGTGATGGGCGAGAACCGCCCGACCGCAATGCGCGGCGGCGGCATGGAGGACGTGATCTTTGCCGGCGCCGCCACGCGCCCTGCCCGAAACTATGCCGAGGTGTCGATCCATATCGACAATTCGGACCGGCTCGCCCCGGCAGGGTTCAACGATCAGGACCAGATCGACATCGTGCGCCGCATCACCCGCGACGCCGGCAGCGCGTTCAAGACCAATGGAAAGGACACGCGCGCCCGCGACGTGCAGATGCTCTTTGCCGACGCCTCCACCGGCTCGCATTCCCCCGCCCTCGTGCGGCAGGGCCAGATCAGTGAACTGATCAACGCCAAGCCCAAGAACCGCCGCCGCATCCTTGAAGAGGCCGCCGGCATTTCCGGTCTCTACCAGCGCCGCCACGAGGCCGAGCTGAAGCTCAAGAACACCGAAGCAAACCTTCTGCGTGTCGATGACGTGATCGAACAGCTTGCCGCGCAGCTGACACAACTGGCCCGGCAAGCCAAGCAGGCGGCCCGCTACCGCGCCATCGGCGAAGAGCTGCGCCACGCCGAGGGTCTGCTGCTTTATCGCCGCTGGAAGGACGCCGACACCAGCCGCGCCGAGGCCGATGCGCAATTGCGCGAGCGGACGACAGCGGCGGCCAAGGCCGAAACCGCCGCGCGCGACGCAACCAAGGCGCGCGAACAGGCGGATAACGCGCTGCCCCCCCGGCGCGAGGAAGCCGCCATCGCCGCCGCCATCGTGCAGCGCCTGACGCTGCAACGCGACACCCTCTCCGAACAGGAACGCCGCGCCGAGGAGACGATCCAGACCCTCACACGCCGCATCGAGCAGTTGACCAGGGACATGGAGCGTGAAGGCGGCCTCAACCGGGATGCCGGCGAGACAATCCAGCAATTGGAATGGGAAGCGCGCGAACTCGAAAAGGCGGCCCAGGGCCATGACGACAAGATCGCCGCAGCATCACAGACGGCATCAGAGGCGGGCGCGATCCTGCAAGCCCGCGAAGCCGACCTGAGCCAGAAGACCGAAGATGTCGCCCGCCTCGCGGCGCGGCACCAATCGGCGCAGCGCCTTCTGTCGGACGCACGAAAGACGCTGGACCGGAACGAGGCCGAAACCACCCGCGCCCGCGCGGCGATGACAGCGGCGAAACAGGCGCTCACCGCGGCCAACACCGCCGCGGACCAGGCGCAGGAGGAACAGACCGCCGCACGCGACCTGTCCGAACGCGCCGATCAGGTCCTGACCGAAGCGGAAGCCGCCCGCGCCGAGACGCAATCGCTCGAAGCCGATGCCCGCGCCACAAGATCCGAAGCCGAAGGCGAGATGAGCGCGCTGTCCGCCGAGACCACCGCGCTGGCCCGCTTGCTGGATCGCGACACCGCCGAGGGTGGGCAAATCCTTGACCGGCTGCAAGTCGAACAGGGCTTCGAAAAGGCGCTTGGGGCTGCCTTGGCCGACGATCTGCGCGCCCCCGAGGTCGGCGGCGATGGCCCGACCGGCTGGACCATCCTGCCCGCCTATGACACCGATCAACCCTTGCCCGATGGCATCACGCCGCTCACCCGTCACGTCTCGGTCCCCGAAGTTCTGGAACGCCGCATGGCGCAGATCGGCCTGGCCGATGCAGACGACGCCGCGCGGCTGCAACCGCTCCTGAAACCGGGACAGCGGCTGGTCAGCGTCGATGGCGATCTCTGGCGCTGGGATGGCTATCGCGCCTGGGCCGAAGACGCCCCATCGGCGGCGGCGCTGCGGCTTGAACAACTCAACCGGCTGGAAGCGCTGAAGCAGGAAACCGCGCGCGCCTCGGCCCGCGCCGAGGGCGCCCGCGACGCGCATGACAGCCTGACAGACCGTCTTGCGAGCCTCACCGAGGCCGAGAAAACCGCCCGCAAGGCCCGCCGCGATGCCGACGCTGCCGTCACGGACGCCGCGCGCAAGCTCTCTCGCGCCGAGGCCGACCGTGACATGGCCGAAGGCAAGCTCGAAAGCCTTGGCCTTGCCCTGTCACGCCACGAGGACGAGGCGACCACCGCGCGCGCGCAACTGACCGAGGCCGAGCGCGCGGTTGGCGATCTCGAAGATCTCGACGCCGCGCGCGCCGAAGTCGAGGACCTCAGGATGACCGTCGAGGCGGCGCGCATGACCATGATGGCCCGCCGCTCCGAACAGGACGAACTTCGCCGCGAAGGGGACGCCCGCAAGGCCCGGTCGCAGCAAGTGACAAAGGACCTCAGCGGGTGGCGGTACCGGCTCGAGACGGCGGAAAAGCGCAGCGCCGAACTCGCCGACCGCCGGACCGCCGCGCAGTCGGAACTCGATGCGGCCTCTGGCACCCCGGCCGAGCTTGCCGCCCAGCGCGACAGTCTGGGCCACGAGATCACGCAGGCCGAAGCGCGCAAGGCCGCCGCAGACGACGCCCTTTCCGCTGCCGAAGGCAGCCTGCGCCATGCCGATCAGGCCGAACGCGAGGCCGAACGCACCGCCTCCGAAGCGCGCGAGGCCCGCGCCCGCTCCGAAGCCCACGCCGAAGCCGCACGCGACGCCGTGATCGCCGCCGCGGAACGCATCGCAGACGAACAGGACACCAGCCCCACCGCGCTGCTGCAAAAGCTCGGGGCCGATCCCGACGCGCTGCCCAAGGCCGAGTCGATCGACAACGACGTGACCCGCCTGAAGCGTCAACGCGACGCGCTGGGTGCGGTCAACCTGCGCGCCGAGGAAGACGCCCGCGATGTTCAGGAAGAGCACGATTCCCTTCTGTCCGAGAAGGAGGATCTCGAAGAGGCGGTCAAAACCCTGCGCTCGGGCATTGCATCGCTCAATCGCGAGGGCCGTGAACGGCTCCTGACCGCGTTCGAGCAGGTCAACAACAACTTTTCCCTGCTCTTTACGCATCTGTTTGCCGGCGGCGAGGCCAACCTGGTCATGGTCGAAAGTGACGATCCCTTGGAGGCCGGGCTGGAAATCATGTGCCAGCCGCCGGGCAAGAAGCTGTCGACCCTGTCCTTGCTGTCGGGGGGCGAACAGACCCTCACGGCGCTGGCGCTCATCTTTGCGGTCTTTCTGGCCAACCCGGCCCCGATTTGCGTTCTGGACGAGGTCGATGCGCCGCTCGATGATGCCAATGTGACGCGTTTCTGCGACCTGCTGGACGAGATGTGCCGCCGCACCGAAACGCGCTTTCTGATCATCACGCATCACGCCGTCACCATGTCGCGCATGGACCGGCTCTTTGGTGTCACGATGCAGGAACAAGGGGTGAGCCAGCTTGTTTCGGTCGATCTGAACAAGGCCGAAAAGATGGTCGCGTAATCCAGTCTCGGCAGTGGCACTTGCGCTGGCGCTGGTGGTGGATGGTCCGTGCGGCCTTGGTCCGTCCAGAGACCGCGTCCAAACCTTTAAAAATCGTAAAGACGGCCCCGTAACCCACTGAAATCACTGGGCCGGCAGGCTGTCCCACGCGTGGGACGCTACCGCCGCCGGTTCCGCACCGCGCCACGCCAATGAGTCGGCACGATGATCAGCGCCCCCAGGGAGGACACGATCGCGTTCAGTCCGGGCGATCCGAATCCGATCCCGAACATGATGCGCACGAAATAGGCCACGAAGGCCCCGCCCACGCAGATGATGATGCTCTGAAGAATCCCGTTTCTGGTGAACCCCGTCTTCTCCGAGATATATCCGACGATCCCCGCGATCACGACGGTGCCCATCAAGATCATGAACATGATGTCTCTCCCAAACGGGTCCCGACCGGGACCGCCGATCCATGCAGGAAATCCGCCGCATCCTGTGCGCCCTTGCCGGCCCGTTGCGCCCGGCTGATCCTGACCGCGCCCTGCCCGCAAGCGATCGTGAACCGATCATCCAGCGCCGTTCCCACGGGCCCCGAGCCATCGACCACGCAGCTTCCCAGGAGCTTCACCCGGTCGCCGCCGATCAGGGTCCACGCCCCCGGGAAAGGCGACAGCCCGCGGATCAGACGGTCCACCTCGGTCGCGGGGCGGGACCAGTCGATCCGGGCCTCGGATTTGTCGATCTTGTCGGCATAGGTGACGCCCTCATCAGGCTGTTGACGTGGGATGAGCCCGCCCGGATTTTCCAGCGCCTGCACGATCAGATCGGCACCGATGCCGCTCAACCGGTCATGCAGCGCCCCGGTTGTCTCTGTCTCGCCGATCGGGGTCGCGGACCGCAGCAGGACCGGGCCGGTGTCCAGCCCCGCCTCCATCTGCATGATGCACACCCCGGTCTCGGCATCCCCGGCCATGACCGCGCGATGGATCGGTGCAGCCCCCCGCCAGCGCGGCAGGAGCGACGCGTGGATGTTCAGGCAGCCATACCGTGGCGCATCCAGAATCGGCTGCGGCAGGATCAGCCCATAGGCCACCACCACCGCGACATCTGCCCCGAGCGCGGCAAAGTCCCGTTGGGCGACCTCGTTGCGCAGGCTCGTCGGGTGCCGCACATCAAGTCCCAACGCCACCGCCCGCGCGTGGACGGGGGTGGGCCGGTCCTTCCTGCCCCGGCCGGCAGGACGCGGCGGCTGACTGTAAACGGCGACGATCTCATGACCCGCCTCGACCAGCGCGTCGAGAACCGGAACCGAGAAATCCGGAGTGCCCATGAAGACGATCCGCATAGCCTATCCCTTCCGTTTCCGCGCGCGCCGCAAGAGCATATCGCGCTTGGGCCGGCTCAGATGATCGAAATACATCCGGCCGTTCAAATGGTCGATCTGGTGCTGCACCGACGTGGCCCAAAGGCCGACGAAATCCTGTTCCTGAACAATTCCATCCGCATCCATGAACCGGACGGTTACGGCGCGGGGCCGGTCTATGGTGGCGGACACGCCGGGCAGGTTTGGGCTGGCCTCTTCGTGGCTGCGCAATTGACCCGAGGCGTGCAGGATCTCGGGATTGGCCATGCGCACCGCCTTGCCACGCTCCTGGGAGGCATCGACCACGGCAAGCCGCTGCATCACGCCGATCTGCGGCGCGGCAAGACCGACACCGGGCATGGCTTCCATCGTGTCTATCATCTTGTCCAGGATCGCACGGATCTCGTCGGTGATCCTGTCCACCGGGTCCGCTGGCATGCGCAGGCATTTGTTCGGCCACGGCAGGCAGCGGCGCGCCGTCATGCCAAGGCCGTGTAGCGGGCTTCGACCTCGGAGCGTGCATCAAGGTCAAGCCGATCAAGGATCACCGTTCCGTCCAGGTGGTC